>Ga0302326_10001248_pt1 | contig 65672 bp, 65 predicted proteins | sample Palsa_T0_3_FD_202264 | JGI IMG/M metagenome (GOLD analysis project Ga0302326, IMG submission 202264) | Peat permafrost microbial communities from Stordalen Mire near Abisko, Sweden - Palsa_T0_3 | ecosystem: Environmental > Terrestrial > Soil > Palsa > Peat permafrost | place: Sweden: Abisko...
CCTTAAAAACATAGGGTATTCCCAGGTTTTTGCAAATGCCGGATACTTTGTCGGCTACTTCCATTACCAGTTCTTCTCCTTCGACCACGCAGGGTCCTGCTATGAGGAAGAAGTTCTTTTTATCGTATGACTGGTGCTTGAATAGATCGTGTAGAAATTGCATACGGCGAAACTAAGGATAATTGTGTTAGGTTTACCTCAGGACCATTATGTCTTTCCAATGGAATCGGTGAACCTAGCGATATCTAATGTTAGATAATTGTGCTAGGTTTGCAGCCCAAAACCCCATCGTATGGTTAAAGAAAAGGTATTGGTCATCGGCGCCAGCGGACAGATAGGAGTGGAATTGACACTGGCCCTGCGGCGCATTTATGGAAACGCCAATGTAGTGGCTAGCGACCTGCGGGAAGAGAACGAGTTATTGAAGGGTTCCGGCCCCTACGTCTCCCTCGACGTTATGAACAAGGAGATGCTGCACGTCCAGGTGATCCGTCAGAACATTACCCAGATATATTTGTTGGCGGCCATCCTCTCCGCGACAGGGGAAAAGAACCCCAACCTGGCCTGGCACCTCAACATGCAGGGCTTGTTAAACGTTCTGGACATCGCGCGTGAAGAAAAACTGCACAAGGTCTATTGGCCGAGTAGCATCGCGGTCTTCGGTCCCACTTCGCCACGCGAGAACTGCCCCCAGCGGACCATCATCGAGCCGATTACCGTTTATGGTATCAGCAAATATGCCGGTGAGTTCTGGTGCAATTATTTTCACCAGCGGTATGGGCTGGATGTCCGCAGTATCCGCTACCCCGGTCTCATCAGTTATAAATCCGCACCCGGGGGCGGCACCACCGACTATGCCGTCGAAATATTCCACGAGGCCCTCGACGAACGCGGCTACAATTGCTTTCTGAAAGAAGATACCTATCTGCCGATGATGTACATGCCCGATGCCATCCGCGCCACCATTCAACTGATGGAAGCCCCGGCTGACAAAATAACCGTCCGTACGTCCTACAACGTATCGGCGCTCAGTTTCTCGCCAAAAGAGATCGCGGCCGAGATCAAAAAACATATTCCGGACTTCACCATCAACTACGCCCCTGATTACCGGCAACATATCGCCGACAGCTGGCCCAAAAGTATCGATGATTCCGTGGCCCGCGAAGACTGGAACTGGAAGCCGGAATACGACCTTTCCCGGATGACCGCCGACATGCTCGAGAACCTGGAATAAGTGGCGGTCCGGTCCGGTGAGGACGCTGGCGCCGGGAGGCGGGGATCGTGTGCGCTGCTTTGACATCTGGCGACGGGGGAGCGGCTGCGCCGCTTTGACTTTCGGTGACTGGCGACATCCTACTGTTGCGGTGGACTTATTGCCGGTTTTTCGTTAAATTGCATCTTCAATTTAACGCCGATACCATGCTTCGACCATTGACCCTATTGCCTTTGTTCCTGCTCGCGGCCTTCGTCGTGTTGTCTGCGCCCGCCCCCGCTTTTCGCAGTGGCCAATGGCGGGGCATCCTCCAACGCAACGATGGTCACGACATCGTCTTCAACTTCGAAGTGCTGGACAGTGGCGGCAAACAGGTCATCTATATCCGCAATGCGGGCGAACGCCTGCTGGTCGACGACGTCACCCGTAGCGGCGACTCCATCCTGATCCACCTGCCATTCTACGAGTCCCAACTCCGCGCCCGGGTGACCGCCGATGGCAATCTGGAAGGCGTATGGCTAAGGCATCTTGCATCCGATTGGCAGACCGTTCCCTTCAAAGCCTTCTATGGTGAGGATTATCGTTTTGCCACGGATAACGCAGTCGCCAACAGCAGCCTGGCCGGCCGTTGGGCCGCCATGTTTCGTACATCAGACGGAAAGGATTCCACCTTTCGGGTCGGAGAATTCAAGCAGGATGGCTCACACATCACCGGCACCTTCCTCGATGCAGGCGGCGACCTCCGCTATCTCGAGGGTATCGTCACGGGCGACTCCCTCGAACTTTCCTGTTTCGATGGTACCCACGCCTATTTCTTCACCGCCCGGATCGCAGGGAATGAATTGACCGGCGGCCAATATTACGCCGGTGCTACGGGTCACGAGACCTGGACGGCGGTAAAAGATGAGAATGCGAAACTGGAGGACCAGTTCGCCATGACCCATTGGAAGAAAGACCTGCCCTTCACGTTTACCTTCAAAGACATCGACGGTCACGAAGTATCGCTCTCCGATCCGCGCTTTTCAGGAAAGGTCGTATTGGTGCAGATCATGGGTTCCTGGTGCCCCAACTGTATGGATGAGACCCGCTTCCTCAGCGGTTTTTACGATCAATATAAAAGCAAGGGTGTGGAAGTGGTCGCCCTGGCCTACGAGCGCAGCACCGATTTTGTCCGTTCGCAGACCAGCCTCCGCACTTTTCAGCAGCGCTTCCAGGTCAAATATCCTATGCTCATCACTGGTGTGGCCTTGGGTGACCCGCAACGCGCGGAAAAGTCCCTGCCACAGCTCGAAAGCATCGTCAATTTCCCCACCACCATATTTGTAGGCAAATCGGGCCATATCGAAAAGATCCATACCGGGTTCAGCGGCCCCGGTACCGGCGAACACTATGAACAACAAAAACAGGAGATCTATACCATAGTAAACGACCTGTTGGCTGCGAAGAGCTAAATGACCGTTCCCAGGTATTTTGATTGCTCTATAAAGCCATATTGACGGGAGTCCCGGCTGTTTCCCCGGTTGTCACCCAAGAAGAACCACGACCCCTTCGGCACGCGCAGCGGCCCGAAATGATCCCTGTTCCAGTTCTGCTTAAAGACCGCATAGATATCCTCGTCCCGCAGTCCCGGCGGCAGCACATAACGCTCGCAGTTCAGCTTGTCCCGGCTAACCCGCCGGTCCTCCAGTACTACATAAAGGGTATTGGTATACGGCGGGATAGTATAAGCCTGCTTCTCGTCGTACTCGATGGCTACGCTGTCCTCTGCCGGCATCTTAAAGATATGTTGCAAGCGCAGCGATTTGTCGGCATTCTGGCCGTTCACGAACAATACGCCGGCCTTTATCTCCAACAGGTCGCCGGGCAGGCCGCACAATCGATGAGTGAGAATCGTCATTCCTCCCGGTGGCACTACGGCGCGGTAGCTTACCAGGTCGAAGCGCCTTGGTTTTTTGAGTTTGGTGATACAAATGAATTTTCCCGGTCTGATCGTCGGCTCGTTGGCTGACCCGCGCACCCTGAGTATCCGAAAGGCATGCGTAAGCCTTCCGATGATCCAAAGCGCTATGACGGCGCCGGATACGACAGCTGCGATGATAAAAATTTTCAATTCCTACGGCTTTTATAAAACGGGTTCTGGCGGGCACCAAAATACATACATTTTTAAGGGAACTATCCACCAATTTCGCACAATCCAAAATTTCGGCTGGGGCCGGAGAGCCTGGATTTTTGTAAATTGCACCCATGCAGCAGTACCTTGATCTCCTACAACATATCCTTGACAAGGGCGCCCGTAAAACGGACCGCACCGGGACCGGCACCCTTAGTTGCTTCGGGTACCAGCTTAGATTCGACCTGGCAAAGGGCTTTCCGCTGGTGACGACGAAGAGGGTGCATCTCAGGAGTATCATTTATGAACTGCTTTGGTTTCTGCGGGGGGAGACGAATGTTGGGTATCTGCATGAGCATGGTGTCAGCATCTGGGACGAATGGGCGGATGCTCAGGGTGAGCTTGGACCTGTATACGGCAAACAATGGCGAAGTTGGGAAGGTGCCGGCGGCAGGACCATCGACCAGATCACCCAGGTCATCGATCAGATAAAAAAGACCCCCGACAGTCGCCGCCTTATCGTCAGCGCCTGGAACGTGGCCGATCTGCCCGATATGGCCCTCATGCCCTGTCATGCGCTTTTTCAGTTTTATGTCGCACCCGATGTGGACGGCACGCAAAGACTCAGCTGCCAGTTGTATCAGCGAAGCGCGGACTCTTTCCTGGGAGTGCCATTCAACATCGCTTCCTATGCCCTGCTGACCCTTATGGTCGCCCAGGTCTGCGGTCTCGAACCCGGCGAGTTCATCCACACTTTCGGGGACGTCCACCTCTACAGCAACCACCTGGAACAGGCGCAGCTGCAACTTAGCCGTACTCCCTTCCCCCTTCCGGTCATGACACTCAACCCCGCTATAAAAGACATTTTTGGATTTAAATTTGAAGACTTTGCCCTGGAGAATTACCAGTCTCACCCTGCGATAAAAGCGCCGGTCGCCGTTTAAGCTTTTAACCATGATCATAAGCCTCATCGTCGCCGCCAGCACCAATAATGCTATCGGCAAGGACAACAAATTACTCTGGCACCTGCCCAATGACATGAAGTTCTTCAAGAACACGACCTGGGGCATGCCTGTAGTCATGGGCCGAAAAACATTCGAAGCCCTGGCAGGCGAGCCGCTCCCCGGCCGGTTCAACTTCGTGGTGACCCGTCAACCGGACTGGCGTCCGGGGCGTGATAGTGTGCGGGTGGCGGCGGATCTTTCGGCGGCGCTGGAGCTGGCAAAGGAAACCGACTGCAAAGAGACCTTTGTCATTGGCGGCGGCGAGATCTATGCCGAGGCCATGCCGCTCGCGGACAGGATCTATATGACGCGTGTCCATGCCGTGCTCGATGGCGATACATTTTTCCCGGTTATCGATGAAAAGCACTGGAGAATGGTGAGCGAACTCGCTTTTCCCGCCGACGAAAAACATGCCTACGCGTATAGCTTTCAACTTTGGCAACGAAAAAAATGAGCCGGATATACTCTCCCCTCCGGCTTGCCGGTAAATACCTCCACTACTATTTTACGGCTGCCAACGGCAAGGGACATGGTATCCACTCGCCGTTTGTTTTTGACTTTGTCGTTTCTGTTTTGAATGACCGTGGGTCGTATCCAGAGTTTGCGCGGGTAGAGGAGCTGCGGCGGCGGTTGCTTCAAGACCAGACCTTATTGACGATCGAGGATATGGGGGCGGGTTCGGCCTATGCCGCCAGGCGTACTCTTTCCGTTGCGGCTATCGCCCGCCATGCCGCCAAGCCGCCGCGTCTGGGGCAACTGCTCTTTCGCATCGCACAACATTATAAGCCCGCGACCGTGGTGGAGTTGGGTACTTCGCTTGGATTGTCCGCGGCGTACCTGGCTTCAGGTGCTGCGGAAGGTCGTGTCATTACCCTGGAAGGCGCGCCTGCCGTGGCGGAAGCGGCCGCCCGCAATCTCCGCTCAATGGGACCCCTCGATATCACGGTGGTCACGGGACCTTTCGACGAGACGCTGTTGCCGCTGCTGGGTCGGCTTCCGCCTGTGGATCTGGCGTTTGTGGATGGCAATCACCGGTGCGAACCCACGCTGCGCTATTTTGATGTGTTACTCCGGCATTCTGCGCGGTCTGCTGCCCTCATCTTCGACGATATCCACTGGAGTGAGGACATGGAAGCCGCGTGGGCGACGATCAAAAATGACCCTCGCGTATACCTGACGATCGACCTTTTCTTTATCGGCATTGTTTTCCTCCGGGAAGAGTTCAAGGTAAAACAGGATTTTACTATCCGGTATTGAAGTTCGATGCCAAAATCGGCGCTGCAGAAACTGATCACCGAAATAAAGAGCCTGTAACCCATTTTACGTTAATTTTGCGCGGATCGTGTCATCGCAGTTACCTATAGAACTCCTCGTCTCGCTCGAAGGCCTACCCGGCTACGATGCCGACGCCTTCAATGCCATCCATGCCTCAGGCAGACAGGTGACTTCTATCCGCATCAACCCGGCCAAACCACTGGCCACCTTGCCGGAAGGCGCGATACCCATACCCTGGTCCACCCAAGGCTACTATTTGCCCCAACGTCCCTCTTTCACTTTCGACCCGCTCTTTCACGCCGGGACCTATTACGTGCAGGAAGCCTCGAGCATGTTCCTCGAACAGGCCATTCGACAGACCGTAGACCTCAACAGCCGCCTGCGCGTCCTCGACCTATGCGGCGCACCAGGCGGAAAAACGACCCTGATACAGTCCTTGTTATCGCCGGAAAGCCTGCTGGTGAGCAACGAAACGATCCGCAACCGCGTCAATGTGCTCCGGGAAAATATCATCAAATGGGGCTCGCCCAATACCGTCGTCACCAGTAACGATCCACGCGACTTCGCAAGCCTGGAGAATTATTTCGATTGCATCGTCGTTGACGCGCCCTGTAGCGGCAGCGGCCTCTTCCGGCGTGACCCCGAAGCCATCGCCGAATGGAGCCCCGCCAATGTCCAACTGTGCACTCAGCGACAGCAGCGCATTCTCGCCGACTGCTGGCCTGCGCTCCGCCAGGATGGCGTCCTCATCTACTCCACCTGTTCCTATTCCCGCGAGGAGGATGAGCATATTCTTGAATGGCTTACCGCCAACCTCGAAGCCGAGACCTGCCGGTTAGAACTGCGGCCGGAATGGAACATAGTAGAGACAAAAACGGACAACGAAGCCTGGGGTTATCGTTTTTATCCCGACCGTTTGGAAGGTGAGGGGTTCTTTATAGCTTGCCTCCGCAAAAAAGATGGTGGCACCTTCACTCCTCCGCGAAAGCTGAACGCTCCCGAACGCCCTTCCAAAAAAGATCAGGAGACCCTGTTCCACTGGTTGCGACCGGATGCTCCGCTTTTCTTTTTCCGCCATCAGGAGGCGGTACATGCGCTTCCCCAATCCCTGGCGGCCGAACTGCCCGTCCTCCAGTCTGCCTGCTACCTGAAAAAAGCCGGTGTGACACTGGGACTACCCTCGGCAAAGGAATTCATTCCCGAACACGACCTGGCCATGAGCACGATCATCCATCCGGACGTGCCGGCTATTGCGTTGAGTCGCGAAGAATCCCTGCGCTATCTCCGGAAGGAAGATCTTCACCCCGATACCGCGCTCCGCGGCTGGTCCCTGGTGCAATTCGCGGGGCATAATCTCGGCTGGATAAAAGTCCTTCCGAACCGGTCCAACAACTATTACCCCAAAGAATGGCGCATCCTCAAAAGAGAGCCATAAAATTTGTATACTTGCGCTTGAACTTGATAAAAAAATAAGTCTATGCGATCATCGACGGCCCTTCTTATACTGATCAGCTGTTTTTTTGCAAAGTTTGCCCGATCCCAATCCAATGAACTCCTTATCCAGGGCCAGACAGGAGGCCTATACCTGGAACACACCGTCGTCTCAAAAGAGAACTGGTATAGCGTCGGCAGGATGTACAATATCGATCCGAAAGCGCTCGCACCGTTCAATCATTCGGCCCTCACCCAGCCGTTAATGATTGGTCAGTTGTTGCAGATACCGCTTACCGCTGTGAACTTTTCACAAACCGGGCAAAAGGCGCCGGGAGAGACCCTGGTTCCGGTCATCCATATCACCCAGGATAAAGAATGGTTGTATCGCGTCAGCGTGAACCACAATAAGGTCCCTGTCGCCAGTCTCGAAAAATGGAACAACACCACACCAGAGCAGGTCCATGCCGGGATGCACCTCATCGTCGGCTATCTGAAGGTAAGAACTTCACAGTCCGCCCTGGCTAAGATGCCCGCTATGCCAACGGTGGCATCTGCGGCGCCATCCACAGCGACCCCGGCTACTGCATCCGCAACGCCGCCAATCGCCAAACCGTCGCCAACACTCCCTGCTTCAACCGTCGATAGCGATTCCCCCACATCAAAGCCCGCGGTCGCCAGCCTGCCGACTTCGACCCCGGCGACGACAACGACCCCAACCTCCGTGACAACACTGCCGGCGACTTCCAGGGCCCCTGCCACCGCGACCACCCCAGCCGTCTCCGCGCCGCCGGTCTCCACACCGCCCGCTTCCGCGTCGCCCGCTCCGCATTTTAATGGCGGGGCTTTCCGTGCAGACTTCAATGACGGCGGTCACTCGGCCACCGGCCCGGCGGGCGTATTCAAAAGCACCAGTGGCTGGCAAGATGGAAAATATTATGCGTTGATGAACAATGCCGCCGTAGGCGCCATCGTCAAGGTCACCGACCCTGCATCCGGTAAATCCGTTTATGCAAAGGTCCTGGGAACGCTGCCGGACATGAAGGAAAGTGCCGGTCTCACCATCCGCATCAGCAATGCGGCCGCGGCAGAGCTTGGACAAGGAGAAAGCCGGTTCAACGCGCAGGTCAACTATTAGCAGGGAAGCGATATCCCCGCAGGAAATCCCCGACCGCCATCTTTTTCTTCCCTTCGAGTTGCAGCTCGGTCACCCGAATAAAACCATCTGGTGTGGCAAAACGCAACCAGGTTTTGCCATCGGTATCATGGGCGCCGGGGGCATGTGTGGTCCCGGGCGTTGGCAGCGGGCTGGCGGGGGGCGGTTCGTTCACTGGAAGTTTTGCCGCGGGCAGGTCGGCCGCTGCGCCCACCGGGCGCATCTCTTTCTCCGACCGGAAAATCTTTAGCACCTTGCCGTCCAGCTCCGTGAATGCCGCGGGAAAAGGCGAAAGTCCGCGAATGAGATTGTAGATCTCCACAGTAGATTTATTCCAATCGATGCGACAGGTTTCGGTAAAGATCTTCGGCGCGTGTTTCAGCTCGGGCGGATTTTGCTGCGGTACGCCGACCAGCGTGCCGGCCGCGAGCCCGTCTATCGTCTTCACCAGCAGCCGCGCGCCGATAACCTTCATCCGGTCATGGACATCGCCGGCCGTGTCAGTGTCTGCAATCGCAAAACGGTCCTGCAACAAAATGCTGCCTGTGTCGATATCCTGCTGTAGCTGAAAAGTAGTTACCCCGGTTTCAGACTCACCGTTGATGACCGCCCAATTGATAGGAGCAGCGCCCCGGTATTGCGGCAGCAGCGAGCCATGGAGGTTGACTGTGCCCATTCGCGGCATATTCCAAACGGACTCCGGCAGCATGCGAAAAGCAACTACGACTTGCAGGTCGGCGTTAAGGGCGCGCAATTGTGCCTGAAACACCGGGTCCTTCAATTTATCCGGTTGAAGCACGGCAATCCCCTTTGCGACGGCAAATTTCTTCACGGCGCTTTCGGTCAATTGCATTCCCCGGCCGGCGAGTTTGTCGGGTGCGGTGATGACGGCGACGACGTTGTAGTCTGCCTGAAGGATGGCGTCGAGGGAGGCGACGGCGAACTCGGGTGTTCCCATGAAGACGAGACGCAAATCACTCGGCATACAACAAATATTTTTTTCTGATGAGCTTGAAATGTTCCAAAGCCGGCTCCCAGCTCTTGCGGATTCCGACCTCTGTCAGTCCGTCGCGTATCTGCTGCCGCAGAACCGAAGACCCCGCCAGCCGGTCAAAACCACTGCCGTTGCCATTAAAAAAGTGCTCCTTATCAGGATATAGACTATAGGCCTTCAGCAGCCATTGAAGCGACATCCGGTTGCCCGTTTCTTTTGCGACGTCGATGCCGCTGAGATCATAGCCATAACAGGTCTGGCCCAGCAGCGGCGGTTTGAGGGCGCCCGGCACCGGCCCCGGCACGAAATGATATCCGTTGTCCGGAAGTGATGGCGCGCCAAATTGCTGGAAAGGTTTTGTGGTGCCTCGGCCGAGGCTTACACCCGTACCCTCGAACAAGCATAGGGAGGGGTACAGGTAGACGGACTGCATATTGGGCAGATTGGGGGACGGTTTTACCGGCAATGTGTACCTGCTGTGGTGTGTATAACCTTTGCATGGGATCACGACAAGCCGGAATCCCGGCTTTGCGCCCGCGGGTGGGGAGCCAGCCGATGGGATGGTACGCGATGGGGACTCAGGTGATGGTACGGCAGGGGATGAGGAGTCGTTCCTAACCCATCCTTCGCCCAGGAGCATCTGCGCATACTCGCCGATCGTCATGCCATACACAACCGGTATGGGCTGCTCGCCCACGAACGAGCGGAACGCCGTATCGAGCACGGGCCCATCCACATACAAGCCGTTTGGATCTGGCCGGTCCAAAACGATCAGCGGAATATGGTTCTCGATAGCCGCTTCCATATATTTCTGCAGGGAGGAGATATAGGTATAAAAGCGAACTCCGACATCCTGTATGTCATAGACCATGACGTCGATGGCTGCGAGATCGGCCTGACTGGGTTTTACCTTGCTGCCGTACAGCGAGACGATGGAGATCCCCGTCGCCGGGTCCTGCTGATTGCCCACGGTAGCGCCGGCATCGGCATCGCCCCGGAACCCGTGCTCCGGAGAGAAGATGGTATGTATAAAAATGCCAAGCTTCACGAGCGTGTCGACCAGGTGCGATCGCCCCACTGTCGAGGTGGCATTGGCAAAAATCGCCACACGCTTGCCCTTGAGGAGCGGCATATACTGCCCCAGCTGCTCGGCCCCGGTCAGCAATTGTGCGATTGCGCCCACGTGGATCGCGAGCATTAATACAACAAAAATTACCCTTCGCATGATTTTTGCGCCCCTCCGGTTTTGGGCACAATTTAATATATAAATGTTACCTTGCAGCCCTAATCGGGCTGGTGGTCCGAAACAAAAAACAAGCAAATGGCACAAGAAGTAAAAGCAGGTGATACGGTTAAGGTCCATTACCATGGCCGTCTTAGCGACGGAACGACATTTGACTCTTCCGAAGGTCGCACGCCCCTGGAATTTGAAGTTGGTAGCGGTATGGTCATAAAAGGATTCGATGATGGAGTGACGGGTATGACAGTCGGTCAAAAGAAGACCATCGAGATCCCCGTAGAAGATGCGTATGGCCCCAGGGATCCGCAGGCCATCATAGAATTTCCCATCGATCGTTTCCCCCCGGAAGTTCAGCCCGAAGTAGGTATGCAACTGGCTATGAACAACGGCCAGGGCCAGCAAATACCCGTTGTCATAGTGGAAGTAAAAGACGATATAGTTATTTTGGATGCCAACCACCAATTGGCCGGCCAGGACCTGATCTTCGACCTCGAACTGGTCGACATCAAGAGCCCGTCGAGAATAATTATGCCGTGAGTATTGAATAATCATGCCCTAACCGGGCTATTGTACTTTCGCTCGAAAGCCCAGGCTATCACGAAAAAAGCGATCACGGCGACAACCGTGGTCAGAATGGAGCCTTCCAGCCCAAAGTCGCCCCCTGTTATGAAGAGGTCGCCTTTCGTCTCCGCCTGCAATAGCGTCGGCAGGGAGAGGCCGCTTACGCGGAATCCAAGGACCGGGCCCTGAAAGAAATTCCAGCTCAGGTGCAGGAAGAAGGAGAACCACAGATTTTTCGTATACACATAGTTGATACCTAGCAGGAACCCGGCCAATATGAGGTTCACGAACCCGAGAAAGTAGATGCCGGGGCTGGTGAAATGAAAAGCGGCAAAAAGGACGGCGGAGATGGATAGTGCCACCCACTTGTTGGGAAAAGAATCCATCAGGCTATCCAGCACATAACCCCGGAATACCAGTTCCTCGCTAAAGGCTATCAATGCCATCAGGCCAAGGGATACGAACAACGACGAAGGATCCCATACGATATCGGGCCATTCCAGGTGCCCGCTCGCCAGCATCAACAGCGCCGCGAGACCCAGAATGGCTGGCCCAAGGAACAGGCCCGTCACAGACTCCCCAAGAAAGCCATCCGGCGACCACCTCGTCCCCCACAGCCCCTGGCGGTCGATCCATTGCCGGAAAATAGCCACGCTGATGACCGAGATCGCGCATTCCAGCAGGATCATCAACCATAAATAGTTGCCCGTCAGCAAACCCTCCAGGGTCGGGAACAGTTGCTGCTTCAGCTGGTCGGCGGTAACACCGGCCATCCCAATGACCACGGGAATGGTGATGAGCAGGGTTAATACGCAAAAACTTGCCATAAACAACAAAGCGCGTAGCCAGCCTTTACGGATTGCGGGATTTTTTGTAGCCTGTTCGGACATAGGTATTATATTCGCCTGGTAATTTACGAACATGTTTGAGAACTACTCTTTTTCCGTTGCCGAAAGATTTATCCGATACGTCCAGATCGATACCCAAAGCGATCCGCAGTCCAAAAGTCATCCTTCCACGGAAAAGCAAAAGGACCTGGGCCGTCTCCTGGTAAGCGAACTGCAGGCCGCCGGCTTACAAGACGCCGAACTCGACGACTTCGGCTATGTTTACGCGACCCTCCCCGCGACGACGGTTAAACCGGTGCCGGTCGTTTGTTTCTGTGCCCACATGGATACCGCACCCGACTGCGCCGGAAAGGGCGTAAAACCGATCATACACCACAACTATGACGGCGGCGATATCCAACTTCCGGATGACCCTGCGCAGTCCATAGTCGCGCGCGAACATCCTTATCTGGCCGGCCGGAAAGGCGACGATATAATAACGGCATCCGGCACGACCCTGCTTGGCGCCGACGACAAGGCAGGCATCGCGGTCATCATGGACATGGTGCAGTTCTTTATTCAAAACCCGGGCGTCGAACATGGGAAGATCCGTATCCTCTTTACTCCCGACGAGGAGATCGGCAGGGGAGTGGATAAAGTCGATCTCGCGAAACTAAGCGCCGATTTTGGGTATACGCTGGACGGTGGCGAACGCGGCACCCTCGAAGATGAGACCTTTTCGGCGGATGCGATGGCCATCACCTTCCATGGTATCAGCGCCCATCCCGGTTACGGAAAAGATAAACTGGTCAACGCGATCAAAGTGGCGGCGCATTTTATCGACCTCCTGCCCAAAGATGAATGGTCTCCCGAGACCACCGACGGGCGTTATGGTTTCGTACACCCGGTCCGGCTATCGGGTGTGGCGGAAAAAGCGACGGTGGAATTTATCGTCCGCGATTTCTACACCGCAAAACTATCGGCATACGAAGAACACCTGCGAAGCAAGGTAGAGGATACCCTCGCCGTTTTCCCGGGCGCGACGGCGGAGACCGTCGTCACCGAACAATATCGCAATATGAAGGAGATCCTGGACAACCACCCGCAGGTGACCCAATACGCAGCCGAAGCCATTACCCGTGCGGGCATGGAGTTGCACAGGAGCAGTGCCAGAGGCGGCACCGACGGTTCACGGCTCTCCTTCATGGGACTGCCCTGCCCAAATATCTTCACGGGGGAAATGGCGTTTCATGGAAAACACGAATACGTTAGCATACAGGACATGCAGAAGTCGGTGGAGACCATTGTGCATCTGGCGTGTATCTGGGTGGAGAAAGGTTGAGTGTCGGCCATTTAGTTTCCATGGACGGCTATCCGGCTATAGTAGCTGCCATCGGAGGATTCCAGTCGAATCACATAGATCCCTGCCGCAAGCCTGGGCAGGTTCCACGGAAATGCATTGTTTGCGGCGGTCAGCACGAGCATTTTTGCGGCCAGCAACTTGCCCGAGATATCTACCAGTGATAGCCGCGCCGCGCCATTCGACGTGGAAGGGACCAAGATCGTGATCGCCGAATTCGATAGGGCAGGGTTGGGGAAGACCTGGAACTGCCCTGTAAGACCGGTTTCCACCAATGCAATGGATGAATAGATCGTCGCGCCTATAGCACTGACCGACCGGACACGGTAATAGAGTTTTGGCGCTGTGATGTCGGCGTCGGTGGCGGTGAATGTCGTTTGACCAACCTTTGGGACGACCGTGGTAAAGGTTTCAAAGGTGATGCCGTCCGATGATCTTTCTACAGAGTAGGTGCTTGTAGCGTCTTGTGGCGAGGACCATTGCAATTCCACCATGTTCCCTGTTTTGGTCGCGGAAAAATCGATAATGCCAAGGAGAAGCACGGTCGCACAGGAACTGCAGCCCGTATACACGGTAGCCGAGCCCCATCCATTGCCCGGGCTGGTGGCCGCCCCGCCCGAGGGTGGACCGGTAAAATTCTGGCAGATATGGATAGAGGAGGAAGTGGTGAGATTGTCGTTCAAAACAGTCGAAGCAACGGGCCCGTTGGCATTCAAACAGGCCGAAGACCCGATGCCTGAATAGACAAAGCTGTTGGCCGTATTATTGGTAAGACTATAAATGGACGTGATCGATTGGTCCTGTACGCAGAAACCTCCGGCCGGCCCCTGATAAAGTAAACCTGCCAGGGTCATGACGCCCCGGTTCACGATCTGGGCGTTATTGACCGTCAACACACCAGATACCTCAAATACGCTGGTGCTAAGATCGTTGTAGATCGCATTGCCGGCGTTCTGCAGCGTAAAACTGCTCGTGATCTGTATTGTACCCCGGTTGATGAATACGACATTTCCACCCAGAAAGCTGGAAGAAAAGGCCTGGATGGCGACCAAGCCGCCACTCTCGACGACAAGATTCCCGCTGGCAAAATTCAGGTTCGAGATGGTCAGGTTTCCGCAAACCCTCAGTGTTCCGCCATTGAGGGTCAGCGTGCTAAAGGTGGCACTGGAATTTACCCAGTAGACGGTACCCGCGCCGATGGTAAGCCCGTCCGATGCAGCCCCATTCCCGCCGCTACAGGTTGAAACTCCGATCGGAGCAGCGGCACATTGTGAAAAGGATTGCCGGGGGACAAAAGAAAAGATCAGGGAAACACATAACACAAGGATGCTACCCGGCCGGGCATGGGAATGCTGGTGGATATAAGGTTCCATTGGATAAGTGGGTTGAGTTTAAAGGTCAACCCCAATAACGTAGAAAGTTGGAGGGAAATTGGCAACTAATGATTGCCCATTATGTTTTTTACGATCAGTTCCGCATGTACCCTTGAATTTTCTATAAACCAGGAATGTGTGTTCATGCCGCCGCAGACCACACCGGCCAAATAAAGGTTCGGTACATTGGTCATCATGGTAGCCGGGTCATAATAAGGCTGCAGGCGGGCATCGTCCGATAATTCGATCCCGGCCCGGCGAAGAAAGGCAAGATCCGGCTGGTAACCTGTCAGCGCGATCACGTAGTCGTTTGCGATGGTCTCGATCCCTTCCGGCGTCTGGATATCCACTTCACCCGGCCGGATAGCCGTAAGTTCGGAATGGGTATATGCCTTGATGCTTCCTTCTTTTATCCGGTTCTCGATATCGGGTTTCACCCAGTATTTGACCCGGGAGCCGATGCCCCCGTCACGGATCACCATCGTCACTTCGGCGCCTTTGCGCCAGGTCTCCAGCGCGGCATCGACCGAGCTATTGCTCGCGCCTACGACAACCACTTTCTGCATGGCATAGAAATGCGGTTCCTTATAGTAGTGAGTGACCTTGGGAAGATCCTCACCGGGAATGTCCAGCAGTACGGGGATATCATAGAATCCCGTGGCCAGGACGACATTGGTGGCATTGTACGTATGCCGGCTGGTGACTACCTCGAACCTGCCGTTCACCCGAAGGAGCGAATTGACGCCCTCCTGCAGGTGAATGTTCAGCGCATGACTCGTCGCCACCCGGCGATAATATTCCAGCGCTTCGCTGCGGTTGGGTTTTACGTTGTTGCTAACAAAGGGTACACCGCCGATCTCTATCCGCTCTGAAGTGGAAAAAAAGGTCATATTGACGGGATAGCGATAAAGCGAATTGACCAGGCAGCCCCGCTCGAGGATCAGGTAATCCAGACCAGCTTTGCGGGCTTCCAAGGCGCAGGCAATGCCGATGGGACCGCCGCCGATAATGATGATGTCGTAGTTCGTTCGCATTTGGCCACAAATTTATGTACATTCACCCACAAATACTTGAACCATATGGAACCCACGAATATCGTTGCGATCATCGGTATACTCATTCTTCTTTCGATCATTTTCAGTTGCCTGGTGACGGTCAATCAGGGCTATATAAACGTCGTGACTATGTTCGGCAAATACAAGCGGATCCTGCGCCCGGGGCTCAATTTTAAATTGCCCTACCTCGAGCAGGTTTATAGGAAGATATCGATCCAGAATCGATCCGTGGAACTCGAATTCCAGGCTGTCACCGTCGACCAGGCCAACGTGTACTTTAAGAGCATGCTGCTGTATGCCGTCCAGAATGCGGATGAGGAGACGATCAAAAAAGTGGCCTTCAAGTTCATCGCCGACCGCGATCTCATGCAGGCCCTCACCCGTACCATCGAAGGCAGCATCCGCGCTTTTGTAGCGACAAAAAAGCAAGCCGAGATACTGGGTCTTCGCAAGGATATCGTGGAGTTCGTGAAAGACCAGATCGATCACTCCCTTGAAGAATGGGGCTATCACCTCATGGACCTCCAGATCAACGACATCACCTTCGACAAGGCCATCATCGAATCCATGAGCAGGGTAGTCGCCAGCAACAACCTGAAGGCCGCGGCCGAGAACGAAGGACAGGCCCTCCTGATCACCAAGACAAAGGCCGCCGAAGCCGAAGGCAATGCCATCAAGATCTCCGCCGAGGCCGAAAAAGAGGCAGCCCGTCTCCGGGGCCAGGGCGTCGCCCTCTTCCGCCAGGAAGTAGCCCACGGCATGAGCGAAGCCGCCGAAGAAATGAAACGCGCCAACCTGGACACCAATGTGATCCTCTTCAGCATGTGGACCGAGGCCATAAAGAACTTTGCCGAAGTAGGCAAGGGCAATGTCATCTTCCTGGATGGCAGCGCCGATGGAATGAACAAGACGATGAAGCAGATCCTGTCGGTGATGATGAAACATGACGCAGAGAAATAGCTGCATGACAACCTGGTAGTGGCACAACAAAGGCTGGCCACGGCCAGCCGGCCGAAGGCCCGACATTAGAAAATTCGCGCCAGGGGGCATATTTCCTGGTCCCCCGCAGCGCGAATTTAGCATTTCATTAATAAAATAGACGGGCATGGACGGCCGTTATAGGTCTAAACCTTTACATTTACCAAATGAATTTATTTTTCCTGCAGGTTATCATCGACTCGGCAAAAATTAAAGACAGCCTGGCCAGAGTAGCCCAGGTAGCGGCCCAGCAAAAAGAAAATTTATGGGATATTTTGATGAAGGGTGGTGTCCTGATGGTTCCCCTTGGGATACTGCTGGTCATCGCCATCTTCGTGTTCTTCGAACGCTATTTCGCGATCAAAAAGGCCTCGAAGATGGACGAGAATTTCATGAGCATCATCCGTGACCACATCATCAACGGCAATATCCAGGCCGCCCGCAGTATCTCAAAGAACACCAATACGGCGGTTGCCCGCATGATCGATAAAGGGCTCCAGCGGGTCGGCAAACCAATCGAGGCCATCGAACGCAGCATGGAAAATGTGGGGAAACTGGAGCTTTACAAAATGGAGAAGAACCTCTCGATCTTATCGGTGATCGGCTATATCGCACCCCTCTTCGGGTTTTTGGGTACTATCGCCGGTATGTTCCAACTGTTCTATAGCATTGCCTCCACCGGAGAATACAGCATCTCCAATATTGCCGGCGGTATCTATGTAAAGATGATCTCCTCTGCTTCGGGTCTGATCATCGGGATCATCGGCTATCTCGCTTATCGGTACCTGAATTCCCAGATCGACAAGGCCACCCATCGGATGGAAGCCGCCAGCGCTGATTTTATCGATATACTGCAGGAGCCGACCCGCTAAGTGAGGGACCGACGGTTACTGCCATCGGTCCAAGGCTAAAAATGAGCAACTATGAACCTAAGAAGACGACATAAAGAAGATGCGGAAGTGCACACAGGACCATTGAACGATATCCTGTTCATCCTGCTATTGTTCTTCCTTATCGTTTCGACCCTGGCCAACCCCAATGTGGTCAAGCTCTCCCAGCCCAAATCCAAAAGCGATACCAAGGCCAAACAGACGGTCGTGGTTTCCATCGACGCCAACAAACAATTCTATGTTGGTACGACCCGGGTCACCGTCGACCAGCTCAAAGCGAGTCTGCAGCCCTTCCTGGCAAAAGAGACCGACCAGCCATCGATCGTCATCAATGCCGACAAAAGCGTTCCCATCGATGATGTAGTGGCTGTCATGCGCGTAGCCCGCGAGCTGGGCGCCCGCACGGTCCTGGCGGTGGATAAGAATGGCGCGCAATAGGGGGGAGGACTTAATTGGCCGGGCTGCATGTTCGGCCTGCGATGGCCGGGCTGAATTTACCAGATCGCCTTTATCATCCGGTCTTTCCCCTGCAAGTCTTTTCGCAAGATAACTTCGACGGCGCCCAATCCCAGCAAGAGCTCCCGCACTTCGCCCCCAAGGCCTTCATGCACTTCTGCAAACAGGACGGCGCCCGGACCCATCCGCTGACCGGCAAATTCTCCCAACGCCCGGTAAAATACCAATGCGTCATCGTCGGGTACAAAGAGCGCCAGGGCGGGCTCGGCATCGACGACATGACTGGCCATCGAACCCAGTTCCCGGAGCGGGATATAAGGAGGATTGCTCACCAGCCAGTGCACTTGCGGGAGGCCAGCCCACTGGGACCGGTCAAGGAAATCTGTTCTAATCAACCCGACTGCTGCGTCCAATATCTCGGCATTTCGGTCGGCAACCGCCAATGCCCCCTCGCTCACATCGCAGGCGTATACGTCGATCCGGGGGAGTCGCCGGTTGAGGGTGATAGCTATGCAGCCGCTTCCGGTGCCCACATCGAGGATAGAAACTGGCGCTGAGGCCCCATTCGCCGGCGAGACGGCTTGCTCGCCCAAACGCGATCCCGGCGCCGCGATCTCGCTGATCACCCATTCCACCAGTTCCTCGGTTTCGGGTCTCGGGATCAGCACCCGCTCATCGACGAAGAACTTCATTCCGCCGAACCAACTCTCACCAAGTACATATTGTACGGGCCTCCCGCTGAGCAATTCGTCCCGATACCGCTCATACGCTGCCAATGCCGGGGGGGCAAGCTGTTCTGTCTTTCGGAGCAGCCTTTCCAGCTTTGACTGCCCCGTGAGGCGCTCCATCACCCAATCCGCGATGATCGCGGCTTCCCTGTCCCCATAAGCCGGCGCCAGCCCCTTTGCCAGCTCTTTTTTTGCTTGCGACCAATCCATCCGTAAAAATAGTCCCGTTTGGCCCAATTACGTTGGATAGTTCTGGTTAAATTTGCGCCCTGATCCCGCCGGAAACATATATGCATCGCTGTCTGGAGCTGGCCCTCCTGGGAAATGGCCATGTCGCTCCCAACCCGATGGTTGGGGCCGTGCTGGTTCATACCGGCCGGGATACGGGTGAGCAGCGGATCATCGGGGAGGGATTTCACCAGCAATATGGAAAGGCGCATGCGGAGGTCAACTGTATTGCCGCCGTGAAAGAGGAGGATAAGCATTTGATTGCCGAGTCCACCATGTATGTATCACTGGAGCCCTGTGCCCATCATGGGAAGACGCCTCCCTGTGCCGATCTGGTCATCCGGGTGGGGATTCGAAGGGTGGTGGTGGGCTGCCGCGACCCCTTTCCGCAGGTCAACGGAAAAGGCATCGAAAAACTGATTGCAGCAGGGGTGGAGACCACGGTAGGCATCCTGGAAAAGGAATGCATTGCCCTCAACAAACGGTTCTTTACTTTTAATACCATTCACCGGCCTTACATCGTCCTCAAGTGGGCGCAGAGTTTCGACGGCAAGATCGCCGGCTCCGGGTCTGGTTTGGGCTCGGGTGGCCGAGGCCGGACCCATATCAGCAACGAGTTCACCAACCGTCTCGTCCATAAATGGCGCTCCACCGAAGCGGCGATCCTCGTTGGCACCCGCACGGCCCTTCTCGACGACCCGGCCCTCAACGCGAGGCTGTGGACCGGACCCGACCCCATCCGGTTGGTCATCGATAAGGAGCTGGTCCTTCCGCCGACTTTGCGGCTTTTTGATGGAAAGGTGAGAACGGTAGTGTTTAACCTTTTGCGGCACGAGGAGGAGGGGATGGTACAATATTATCAGGTTTCGGATGACAGTTCGCTGATCCATCAGCTTTCTGTTGCGCTTCATCGACTGAAGATACAAAGCGTGCTCGTCGAGGGGGGCGCCAGGCTGCTGCAAAGTTTTATTGATGCAGATTGTTGGGATGAAGCCAGGGTGATCACCAACGGGGAGCTGGAATTGCCCGGGGGTCTTCCTGCGCCGCAGCTTGGGCGGGTGCGGAATCTCCGTCGGGAAAAGATACTCAGTGATACCATTAGCTATTATGAACATGATTGAACAGGAGTTTTATTATACGATCGAACGTACCGGGTCCGCCGAATTCAAGGACCGCGGCAGCAGGTTTATCGCTTTTGCGTTGCCGGTAGCGTCGACCGAAGGATTCAAACAGGCCTTGAACGAAATAAAAAAAGAGCATCCCAAAGCCACCCACCATTGCTTCGCTTACCGCATCGGGCTCGACGGCAATACCTTCCGCGTCAGCGACGATGGTGAACCATCGGGTACGGCAGGCCGGCCCATCCTGGGGCAGATCGACAGCAAGGAACTCGTCAACGTCATGGTGGTGGTCGTTCGCTATTTTGGTGGTACCCTGCTGGGCGTTCCCGGTTTGATCAACGCCTATCGGTCTGCGGCGGCGCTGGCGCTGCAGATCACTCCGCTGGTGCAGAAGCAGGTGGCGAAGGAGTTTTTGGTACAATTCGACTACACCCGGATCGGGGAGATCATGACGCTGGTGAAACAGTATAATTGCACGGTGCTACGCCAGGAGATGCAACTTTTTTGTAATATGACCTTGGCCATCCCCTTGAACCGGGTGACGGAGTTAATGTATAAGTTGCGGGAAATGAACAATGTAGAAGTTAGGGCGGAGGCGGGATAATTTAGGGGCTGGATGAGCGTTATATGGGGAATCTAAACCAGTACCCTCCGTGAAAAACATCATCCCTGCTTTGGCCATTGGCGTTACCGCCAGCTTGTTATTCGTGGGCATGGCCTGTAACAAGAGCAGCAGCTCCAGTACAACGACCAGCACCAACAATATTCCGCCTGATCAGATCGTCACGGCAAGTCTGCAAGGACGCGTTGTCGATCAGAATGGTCTGCCTGTCCAGGGCGCCGCCGTAACCAGCGGCTCGGCCAGCACGACCACGGACGTCAATGGCATCTTCTCGTTTACCAGTATCAGCATGTCCAGCCGTTTTGGCTATGTAAAGGTCGCCGTGCCCGGTTATTACACGGGTTCGCGGAGCATCATCACCAATCCCGGCGCCTCCAACTTCGTCAGCATCCAGCTGGTACCCCTGGTGGCCACCAGCACATTTGCGGCTGTCAGCGGCGGCTCCGTAGGCATTGCATCCGGCGACACAGCTACCTTCACTGCCAACGAGATCGTCACCGCCTCCACGAATGGATCCTATACCGGTACGGTCAACGTGTTCGCCAATTATTTGAATCCCACTGATCCCAATCTGTATAAATATATGCCCGGCGACCTGCGTGGCATCGGTAGCAACGGGCTGGAAACGGCACTCGAAAGCTACGGCATCGTCGCCGTGGAGCTCCAGGACGGAGCCGGCGACCAGCTGCAACTCGCCAGCGGTCATACCGCCACGCTGACTTTTTCCATACCCGACACCCTGCAAAGCAGTGCTCCGGCCACCATCCCCCTTTGGTATTTCAATGATACGACGGGTCGTTGGATCCAGCAGGGCACGGCGATCCGCATGGGCAATAGTTATGTCGGCCAGGTCAGTCATTTTACCTACTGGAGCGTGGATCTGCCCGTCACGACCGTAAACTTCAACGCCCGCTTGCTGGATCAGTACGGGAATCCGTTGCCATTCGTGCACGTTTATTTTACATCGCTTCAGTCCCAATCAGGTTTTAATTCGATCAGCTCCTATACCGATTCAAGCGGCTACACGCAGGGCTTGCTGCCAAAAGGCGAATCCCTCGTCATGTACGTCGTCACGCCATGCGGCAACCCGTTGGCTGGCGCCAACGTCGGCCCCGCCCTGCAGGATCAGAATCTGGGAAACATTTCAATAAACGTCGTCAATGCCACGCTTACCCTCAGCGGGAATGTCGTCAATTGTTCCAGCGGCCCCGTCGACAGTGGTTATGTGAATACAACGATCGACGGCCTGACCTATCGTGCCGTAGTTCATAACGGCACCTTCAACTTGCCTATAGTTCGTTGTTTTGATGAGCCTACGCAGGTGACCCTGATAGCTTATGATCTGATTGGGATGACGTCGGGGAGTGCATCCACGATAACGGCCGGTTCCACCGCCGGTAGTCTCAGCGCGGGGAATCTGTCCGCCTGTCACTAAAACGTCCGCTGACCACAAGGTCCTTGCTGCCCTGCACGTAGCGATAAAAGCCTTCGCCGCTTTTGACACCCAGGTAACCGGCTGTCACCATGTTCACGAGCAGCGGACAGGGCGCATATTTGGGGTTGCCAAAACCATCCTGTAAAACGCGCAGGATCGACAGACAAACATCCAGCCCGATAAAATCGGCCAGCTGCAAGGGACCCATCGGGTGCGCCATGCCAAGCTTCATGATAGTATCGATCTCGCTTACACCAGATACACCCTCGTAAAGACTATAGATCGCCTCGTTGATCATCGGCATCAGGATGCGATTGGCGATAAAGCCAGGGTAGTCGTTGACCACACAGGGCGTCTTGCCCAGTTGCCCGGCGAGATCCACCATCTTCTTTGTGACGGCGCTATCGGTCGCATAGCCGTTGATGATCTCGATCAGCTTCATCACAGGTACGGGATTCATAAAATGAAGTCCTATCACCGCCGAAGGCCGGGCCGTCACTGCCGCAATTTTTGTAATGGAAATGGAAGAAGTATTGGTAGCCAGGATGCAACCTGCGGGCGCCTGCCGGTCCAGCTCCCTGAAGATATTTAATTTAAGCTCGGTATTCTCCGTGGCTGCTTCCACGACCAGATCGGCCTTTTCGACTCCGGCCGCCATCGTTGAATAAGTACTGATCCGGCCCTGTGTTGCCTTCGCCTCTTCTTCCGTCAGCAACCCTTTCGCGAGCTGCCTTTCCAGGTTCTGCGCGATCGTCTTTACGGCCTTTTCCAATTGCTGTGGTTGTGTATCGACCAGGCTGACGATAAATCCTTTCTGGGCGAACACGTGCGCGATCCCATTGCCCATGGTTCCGGCGCCGATCACGGAAATATTTTTCATATGACTAAAGCTAGTTATTCCTGAAGTCGCCCCGCTTCCAGGCCTGGATGAAGTCGGCCCAGGCCACAGGATTGAAGATATTCATCGGCGGCGCCTGTCCCTGGTAGTAGTATTTCTGGGCGCTGTTCTTCAGATAAGTACTCGCGGCCTCGGTAGCATTGGCGGGCAGGGTCCTGGCCAGCATCCGGCGATTGGCGGCGCTATTGTTCTGACGGGCTATTTCGATATCGTCATCGGGAACCGGCGTATTCACAAAATCACGCTCAAATTGCTCCCGCGTGGGTCGCGCCCTGATTACCGTCGCAGGCAGATATTGCGCGTCCTGCACCATCAGTTGCACCATACTAATTTGATTGCTGCTAACCGTGTCGGCGATGGTGATCAGGATCGGTTTGTAGCCGACGCTGGAAAACTCGATAGATTCCCCCTTGAGGATAACGAGCGAAAAGACCCCCTGCTCATTTGAATAAGTACCCTGGTTGCCCCCCTTGACCACGATACTCACAGAGGGTATGGCCTTTAGGCTGTCCGATGTCATAACAATACCGTAAATCTCTACGACAGAGTCTTTTAGCTTATCAAACTGGGCATGGACGGCAAAAGGGGCGGAAAGCAGTAGAAGGTATAGTACAAATTTTTTCATTCAGTCTCAAAATTAAACTTTTAAAGCCCAAAATCGTAAACAAAGTAAAGCCGCCAAGGGTTAATTTTGTCTCAAATTAGAGTTTTTAACAAAATCTTGGACTTCTAATTTTACTCAATTTTTTGACAAATCCAAACGCATGACGCCTGAAAAAGTTTTAGCGGCCCTCGCCAACGTACAGGAACCAGATCTGGGAAAAGATATTGTGACCTTGAACATGGTGAAAGACATCGAGATCGAAGGCAATTATGTCGCCTTTACGGTCGTGCTGACCACCCCGGCCTGTCCGATGAAGGATCATATAAAGAACGCTTGTATAAACGCCGTAAAGTTACTCGTGAACAAAGAGGCGACCGTAAACGTGCGGTTCACCGCTCAGACGACCACGCACCGGAAAGATGCGCGCGAAATGTTGCCCAAGGTAAAGAACATCATTGCTGTGGTCAGCGGAAAGGGTGGGGTAGGCAAGAGTACTGTAGCAGCCAATTTTGCCCTTGCTCTTGCCCGCGGCGGCGCCAGCGTTGGCCTGATGGATGCCGACATCTACGGCCCGAGCGTGCCGATCATGTTCGGTGTTCGCGGTCAGCGTCCTATGATGATGAGCGGAGAGAACGGGAAAGGTGTGATCGTCCCGCTTGAAAAATATGGGATCAAACTCATGAGTATCGGTCTTCTCGTGGATGAGAAAAACGCAGTGGTCTGGCGTGGCCCGATGGTCAGCAGTGCCATCCGGCAGTTCGTGACGGAGGTCTTCTGGGATGAGCTCGACTATTTGATCATCGATATGCCGCCGGGCACAGGCGACATTCATCTCACCCTGATGCAGACGGTGCCCGTGACCGGTGTCGTGGTCGTGACGACGCCGCAGGACGTAGCCCTCGCCGACGCCAAAAAAGGGATTGCCATGTTTGGTCAGGCGCAGCTAAAGACACCCATCATCGGCCTGGTCGAGAACATGAGCTGGTTTACGCCCGCCGAGCTGCCCGATCATAAATATTATATCTTCGGAAAAGATGGCGGTAAGCATCTTGCGGAAGAATACGATATTCCCTTCCTCGGCCAGATACCATTGGTCCAGAGTATTCGCGAAGGCGGTGATACCGGTGTTCCGATCATGCAGAGCGATGATGTCATCACAAAAAAGGCGTTCATGGATTTCGCCGGTCAGGCCGTCCGCAGTATTGCGATGCTGAATGCGAATATGCGGGCAGAGAAAATTGCCGAGGTCGTCGCCTGAAATTACGTAACTTAGAATATGTACGTCCCCCGCCGCTACGAAGAAAAAGACAAGGGAAAGATCCACGAATTCATAAGGGCGAATTCCTTTGCCATCCTCATTTCCGTCCGCGACGGGCGGCCCATGGGCACTCATATCCCGCTCCAACTCGAAACGGATGAAGCCGGGCAGGATATCCTCATGGGCCATATCTCCGTTGGTAACGAGCAGAAACATACGCTCACGGACGGCGCGGAGGTCCTGGCCATCTTCCCCGGCCCCCATGCCTACATCTCGCCCCGCTGGTATACCCAAATGAACGTCCCCACCTGGAACTATATCTCCGTTCATGTTTATGGAACGATAAAGGTCATCGAAGGGGCCGCTCTCCGCGCCGCGCTCTCCCGCCTCGTCGACAACTACGAACAGCATATGCCGACACCTGTCCATATGGAAGAGATCCCGCCAAAGACGCTCGAAGCCGACCTTCGCGGCATCAAAGGTTTCCAGATCGCCGTCACCGAATACCAGGCCGCCGCCAAACTCAGCCAGAACCGTGACGAACAAAGCTATCACCAGGTCATAGACCAGCTTGCCGAAGGCGACGAAACTGCGCGCGCGGTCGCCGCTGAAATGGAGAAACGCTGTCCTCACCTGTTCCCGCCGCAGTCGGATAAGGCTCCGTCCGAGTCGAACGACGCCTCCCTCTAATTACGGCGAATTCGCCACAATCAGTACCTTTGCGCCTAATGACGCGCCAGCAACTAACCACCTTCATCCGCTCTACGGGCTCTTATTTGTGTGTAGGGCTGGACTCCGACCGTACCAAGATCCCGAGGCACCTGCTTGCCGCGAAAGACCCCATCTTCGAATTTAACCGACAGATCATCGACGCGACAAAAGACCATTGCGTCGCCTATAAAATAAATACGGCCTTCTACGAGGCGGAAGGGGTAAAAGGCTGGGAGACGATGGAAAGAACCGTCGATTACATTCCAACGACCCACTTTACCATCGCCGACGCCAAACGCGGCGATATCGGCAATACCTCCTCGCAATATGCCCGGGCCTTCTTCGAGACGCTGAATTTCGACGCCATTACCGTGGCGCCTTATATGGGCGAGGACAGTGTCCGCCCATTCCTCGAGTATAAAGATAAATGGACGATCCTTTTAGGACTGACCTCCAATCCGGGCGCCAAGGATTTTGAATTGCAGCCTGCGGGTGAGGGGCTGCTCTATGAGAAAGTGCTGACGACCGCCGCCGGCTGGGGCAGCCCGGAGAATTTGATGTATGTCATCGGCGCAACGCAGGCGGAAGCGTTTGTGCGCATTCGCGAGTTGACGCCGGACCATTTCTATCTTGTGCCGGGCGTCGGCGCCCAGGGTGGCAGCCTCGAAGCCATCTCCAAAAAGGCGATGAATGCGGATGTCGGCCTTCTTGTCAATGCCAGCCGCGCCATCATCTATGCCTCCCCCGGCGAAGATTTCGCGGCAGATGCGGCGCGTATTGCAGCGGGTTACCACGGCGAGATGCAACAATTTTTACGGTAATCAGGCGGCGGGATGGAACTCGCCTTTACTTTCTGCGGTATTCAGGCGGGCGGGTGGAATTCGTTCTCGCTCTTGGCGATCACCAGTGTGGCGACTCCATTGCCGATGATATTGGTGATGGCCCGGGCCTCGCTCATGAATTTGTCGACTGCCAGCAAGAAAGCCAGCCCTTCGACCGGGATGCGTTGGATGGCAGTCAGTGTGGTCGCCAGCACGATAAACCCGCTCCCCGTGACCCCTGCGGCCCCTTTGGAGGTGACCATCAATATCCCTAAAATGGTCAGGAGTTCGCCAGTACTCAGCGACACATTGTAGAGCTGTGCCAGGAAGATCGTTGCCATGCTCAGGTAGATCGATGTGCCGTCCAGGTTGAAACTATACCCCGTTGGAACCACCAGACCGACGACGGGTGCGCTGCATCCCATGCGTTCCAGTTTGGCCATCAGCGACGGCAATGCCGCCTCGGAGGAAGACGTGCCGAGTACGATCAGGATCTCTTCTTTTATATTTTTCAGATAGGTCCAGACATTCAACTTGAAATACCGCAGGATCAGGCCCAGGACCACAAAGACGAAAAGGATCATCGTCCCATACATCGTGAGCATCAGCTTGCCAAGCGGGATCAGTGTGCGGATACCGAACTTTCCAATGGTAAAGGCCATCCCGCCAAAGGCGCCCAGCGGCGCCAGGTACATCACGTAGCGCAGCACCCTGAACACAAAATGCGAAGCCTTAGCCAACCAATACAAGATCGCCTCGCGCTGCCGGAGCAGACTGACCACGATACCCACGATGACCGCAAGGACGAGCACCTGCAGGGTAAGATTGGTGCGGAAGAACTGACCCCAATCGAAGCCGTGGGCGCCCTGGCGCGCGTACTTCGAAGCATCCTGTATCGGCAGTCCCGTCTTGTCGATCCTGCCGGGCTTGATCACGGTCGCCAGCAGGATGCCGATGCCCAACGACAGGGTAGTGACGACCTCAAAATACACCAATGCCTTCACCCCGATGCGTCCGACTTTCTTGAGGCTGCTCATGCCGGCGATGCCGGAAGTAATGGTGAAAAAAATGATGAAGGGGATAAAGATCTTGACGAGGTTGACAAACCAAACGCCGAGAAATTCCGTGCGGACTGCGACAGCCGGATAAAAGTATCCCAGTAAAACGGCGGTGACCAGGGCTATCAACACCAACCAGGTCAGGTGCTTTGACATCCAGCGCGAAAAGTGGTCGAGTCCGGTGGGCCCGGATCCTTGGCGCCCGGGCTTTTTTCCTTCGGGGACTTTTCGTTCGGGTCCGTTCCGTTCGGGTCCATTCATAACGTTCATGATAGTTGCCCTAAGATATGGGAAAACCGGTAGACGTCTTCAAAGGAATTATACAGCGGAGCGGGGCTCACCCTGATCACCCCCGGCTCGCGATAGTCTATGATGATACCTGCTTCCGCCAGCTTTTGTTGGATGGGCTTGCCCTTGTCGCCGAAATACAGGGACAATTGCGCTCCGCGGCGTTCGGGTTCGGCAGGAGTGAGGATGTCGATGCCCGCCTCCGACAATAGCGTGTATAGGTAGTTTGTCAATGCCCTGCTCTTTTTCCGCAGCCTTTCGAACCCTGCCTCTTCAAACAGTGTCAGCGAGGCTTTGAGGCAGACCATGTTGAACACCTGCGCCGTGCTCATGCTCCAGCCTTCGGCGGTCGGTTTGGGGATGAATCGCCTTAAGCCACCGGCGCTCGCGGTGTTGCCGGAGCTTGGACTGTCTGGAGAGGAGGCCAGGGTCGTGGCTGTAGGCAGGTTATGGTGGTCCGACTGGAACCGGGCCATTTCATCGTTACCCCACCAGCCGCCGAGCCGCACCAGCGATGCATCTTTTGCCCAACGTTCATGCACAAATGCGCCGCCCGCTGCCCCGGGACCGCCATTCAGGTATTTATAGGAACACCATACCGCGAAGTCCGCGCCCCAGTCATGAAGGGACAAGGGTACATTGGCAATGGCGTGGGCGAGGTCAAAACCGGCCAGCGCCCCGGCCCTGTGTATTGCTTTGGTGATGGCGGCCATGTCGAAGAGTTGGCCGGTATAGTAATTGACACCGCCCAGGAGTACCAGTGCGAGGGAATCTTTTTCACGGTCGATGGCTGCCAGGATATCTTCCTCGCGGATGAGTCTTTCGCCTTCCCGCGGTCCCACTTCCACGATAGCCTCGTGTGGCGACCGGCCGTGCCACCTGACCTGGGTTTCCACGGCGTATTGATCCGAAGGGAAGGCGCCGGCCTCTATCAGGATCTTATACCGCTGCGGTCCCGGCCGGTAAAAGGTCAGCAGCAATAAGTGCAGGTTTACGGTCAACGCGTTCATGACCGTGACCTCGTCTTCCAGACAGCCCGCCAGCCTGGACAAAGCCCCCCGCATCGATTGCGGATAGGTCATCCAAGGATTTCGCGCCTGCCAATAACCATCGATCGCCAGGTCGCGCCAGTCTGCCAGCTCCTGGCGGACGGCTTCCTCGGCCGCGCGGGGTTGGAGGCCCAGGGAGTTGCCGCAGAAATAGATCTTGTCTTGGGGAAAATAAAACCGGGAGCGAAAGCCTTGCAGCTCATCCTCCCGGTCCTGCTGTTGCGCGTACGCCAGCGTGGGTTCGACTATCTCAGACATCAAATTGCTTTTGATGCAATATAGGGAATCATTCCGTTCGCAGACTCTTTACAGGATTCGCCATCGCCGCCCGAATGGCCTGATAGCTCACCGTCGCCAGCGTGATCAGCATCGCCGCTGCCATCGTCATCACAAACACCCACACCGAGATCGTCACCCGATATGGATAATGCCGGAGCCATCCGCTCATGACATACCAGGCCAGCGGCAAAGCGATCAGAAAGCTCAACGCCACCAACCCGACGAAATCCCGCGAAAGCAAACCCCACACATGCAGCACCGAAGCTCCCAACACCTTCCGTACCCCGATCTCCTTGACCCGTTGCTCGGCCATAAAGCTGGCCATGCCGAATAATCCCAGACAGCTGATGAAGATAGCGAAGATGGTAAAAAAGGCTGCCAGCTTACCTATCCGGTCCTCCAACTGGAACTTCCGGGCATAGACATCATCATTGAAATTATATTCGAATGGCTCGTTCGGATCATATTTCTTAAAGATGGACCCGATCACTGGCAACGCCGTGCTGGTCGCCATCGCCGGATTGATCCTGGCAGTGATGGCATTCACATTATTCTGGTCGTCGATCATGAAAATGGATTGCTTGGCAGGCCCAAAAGGAGAATCCATGACCATATCCCTGATCACCCCGATCACATGATAATTGTGATCTGCATGAGCGCTGTAGGTATATTCGATCGTCGCCCCAATGGGATTCTTCAGGCCCATATATTTAACCGCCGCCTCATTCAGGATCAATGCATTGGAATCCGAAGGAAAATCCCGCGAAAAATCCCGCCCCGCCACAAATTGCCAGCATATAGTCGGACCAAAATCAAATGTCCCCCAAATTACGGCAAAGCTCGGCGTCATATTCGGGTCTTTGCCCTCCCACTTAAAACCGCTCTGGTTATTATACGTCGCCGTTGTGGGGCTGCTAGACTCCGCTACATTCACAACAGCCCCGGACCGAAGCAGGTCCTGCCGGAGCGCGGCATAGTGTCGGGGCAGTTCCTGGCCGATGACATCTACCGTGATCAGCCCGTCCCGTGAATAGCCCACCGGCCTGTTCTTGACATAGATGACCTGCTGAAAGATAATGATAGTGCCGACGATCAGGGCTACAGACACGGTAAACTGTAATACGATCAGGACACGTCTCGGCAATGCCGCCCACCGCCCGGCCTTGAATGAACCTTTCAAGACCTTCACAGGTTTAAAAGAAGAAAGATAAAAGGCCGGGTAACTGCCGGCAATCAGGCCCGCGAGCAACGTCAGCCCGATCGTCACGACCCAAAAGGAAAGATTACCCCACAAAAGATGCATTTGCTTATCCGCCACCTGGTTGAACCAGGGCAATGCCAGCAGTACCAGCAGCAGCGAAAGTATAAAGGATAAAAAGGCTACAAAGACCGACTCGCCCAGGAACTGCCCGATCAGCTGCCCCCGCAACGATCCCACTGACTTGCGGATGCCGACCTCCCGGGCCCGTTTCTCCGATCGGGCCGTACTGAGATTCATAAAGTTGATACAGGCCAGCAACAGCACAAACACACCGATGATCCCAAACATCCGGACGAATTGTATCGTTCCGCCGACATTCTTGCCGCCAACCCAATCCCCGTAGAGATGCCAGCCGCTCATGGGATCGAGCAGGACCTCCGGTTTGTCATTGCGGTTATGCCCTGTTAACTCTCCCTTAACCTTAGTTTGCATGACCCCCAGATCCGCCCTATCCTGCAGCAAAGCGAACGCCTGAAAAGAATTCTCGTTCCAATAATTGCTGGCTTCTTTCACCCAGGGATGAGTAGATTCGTAATTGACCCAGGGCACAAAATAATTCACGTCGCGAAAGTCCGAGCTATAAGGCAAGTCCGGGAATACTCCCGCCACCTTCAGGACAGAGCTGTCATCGAATTTGATTGTCTTTCCCTCCGCTTCTTCGTCCCCGAAAAGCGCCTTTGCCATCTTTGCGTTGATCAGAATAGAAGAAGGATCATCCAGCATGGCCTTTCGGCCATCGACTGTCCGCAGCGCTAAGATGTTTGGCATTCCCGGCTGAACGAACAACCCCTGTATACTGATCCGCTTGTCGCCCACAGCCAGCACGTGCAGCGAATTCCAACTGGCCGCCGCTATCTCCTTGAAATCACTACCATACCGCATCTGCATGTCCTTTACCAGCGGCAGCGGGAGCGACCAGTTCGTGCGTGTATCGTTGCCATGCGTCTGGTTGACCATGACCCGCACGATCCGGCTGTAATTCGTATAGCCTCTGTTGTAGCTCAACTCATCCCGCATCCATAGCCCGATGAGCATGACCACCGCCATCCCGATCGCCAATCCCAGAATATTAATGATTGAATAGACCCGGTTCTTGACCAGGCTACGCCAGGCGATTTGGAAATAATTCCTGAGCATAGTAAAGAGATTTATTTGCTTAAAGAGATTTATCCCTGGTCCGTAGTCCTGTCATCCTTATCGCTATCCTTCCTTTTCCTTGCCCTTTTCCTTGTCCTTATCGTCGTCTTCGTCATCATTATCCCTGCCGGAGCCGCTGTGGCTAAGCCGCACTGTCCCGAAACTGCTCTTGATCTTTATCCTGCCCTTTCCTTCCCCTGCCTTGCCGCTATAGTCTTTGTCGAAATGCGGGCCATAGTCATCTTTGTCTTCCTTGTGCTCTTCGATCTCGAAGTCGCTATCATTATTGAAATGACCAAAGCTGGTGTGTACCTCGAACTCCGCCGAAAGTTCCTTGGCCACTACAAGCCGAACGCCCGAATAGGATTCAGACAACTGCAATTCCTGGATATCATCCGCGATGCCGATCTGCACGTTCTGGGAGAACTCGCTGCTGACCTTTACGCTGCCGTCTACCTTGCCGATGCGGGATTCTTTATTGAACTTAAACATGACCTTCCCATTGTTGACCGAAGTGATATAGGCCTTGCCGAATTCCACGTCGATCTGATCCACATTGTCCAGTTTGCCAGTGTTGAGGCTGCCAAATTTGCTCGTCAGTGTCACCAACCCCTTGAAGGCGGGTACTTCGGTCTTGCCAAAACTGTTCTCGATCGACAAGCGGTTGGAGGCCGGCATGTGGATGACGTAGTCGATAAAAAAGCTGCGGTCGTTCTCCCGGTTCCGGTTCTTGTTCTTTTCGTTGTCGTGGATCTCGTCGACCTTGGTCTTGAACCAGATGATGTGGCCATCTTTAGAATCCTTTACGTCTATTTTATTCATGATATCCTGGGCCCGCTCGTCCGAGGAGGCCTTGGCGCTGATCTCGATGTCCACCGTGATCTGCTCTTTATCCCAGGTGCTGACCACCACATTCCCGAATTGGTTGTCGATCTCCAATTTGTCGTCTGCGCCTACGTCGAACGATTTATTGATGAGCCTTTGTCTTCTTACATCCTGGGCCTGTGTGATCACCGGAGCAGATAAGACAAGGAGTACGGCGATGGTGCTAAGCCGTCTTATATGCCTGTTCATATGCTGTCTTTTTTGAATGATTGATTTGTTTGATAATGTCGAGCTGATGATTCAGTAATCCCATCTGCAGCTGAAGATTCTGTAGCATCGCTTCCAGCAATTGCTCGCGGTTGGGGTTCTTTGGCAGCTGGCTCTGGAGGCTGCGATAAACGCTGTCCAGTTTGCTGACGTCCGACGCGAATTGCTTATAGAGTAGTGGCTCGTCTTTCTCTAAAGATTTTAATTGATTGTGTTTTATTTCCACCAGACGGGCGTAGTGGTACATCTCTTCGTCCATCGAATTTTCCAGTTCGTTGACCTTGGCCGGGGTCTGGTTGCTTTCCTTGGGCCGGATGGTGGCCAGGGTCGGCTGTGTAGTGGCTTGATTTCCGGCCGGCGTTTTGGCGCTGCTGTCGACGGTTTCCTTTGGCGATGGCGTCGTTTTGGCGACGGTCTCGTTTGGTTTTGGTAACTGGTTGCTGGCTTGTTTGGCTACTGCCGGGGCATCGTGGCCGCTCCGGGCATTAAAAAGCCATATCATTCCCACTGCCAGGAGGACGACGGCGGCGGCTGCGATCCAGCCGGCCCGGCCGAGCCGGACCAGGATGCCCTGTTTTTTTTTGCGTGGTTCCAGGTCCGCAGCGATCTTGTCCCAGATCTTCCTGTCCGGCTCTTCGCTATCGAAATCCTCCCGGTGGTCGCGGACAAATTGTTCTATCCGGCTGTTCATAATTCTCCTAGTTTAATATACTGTAACAATTTTTTTTTGGCCCTCATGTACTGCGTTCTTACCGTGGCATGGCTGACTTGCAGGATCTCGGCGATCTCCTCCTGGTCGTACCCTTCGAACAGGTACAGCGTCAACACCGTCCGGTAGCCATTTGGCAATAAACCTACCGCCTTTTTGATATCCTCTACCTTCAGCTGGATACCCAGCTCATCGGGTCCATCCTCTTCCTGCAGGTTGCCGACATTGGTCTTATCGATATCGATCAGGTCCATTTTCCGCTTCCGCAGCTGGTTGATGGACTTATTGATCACGATCCGCTTCAACCAGGCCCCGAAAGTGGATTTGTAGGAAAAATCCTCCAGGGACCGGAAGGCGTCCGTAAAAGCCTCCTGCACAACGTCCTCTGCATCGCCGGTATGGTTTACGATGCGGAGGCTCGTATTGTACATCGCCTTGGCATATTTCTGATAAATAGCAGAAAAAGCCCGGGTGTCCCCCTTTTTGCAGCGCTCAACCAGTTCGTCGTGTAGTATCTGTTCGGTCAATTCCAATCGGCTAATTTTAGCGTTCATGTACTAATAAGTACACATGTCTTTTTCGCATGTTGCATGAGAGGCCTGAAAACAGGCATAATTTATTACTTTCGTAGTAATTATGCCTGCCGTAAAAATAGACGTTTTTCAAAGCCCCGATTACTTTTGTCTGGACGAGTTACTCACTGAGGAGCACAGACTGGTCCGGGATTCGGTGCGGAATTACGTAAAAAAGGAGATTTCCCCGATCATCGAGGATTATGCCCAAAGGGCGGCCTTTCCCGAACAGATCGTCGGCCAGCTGGGGCAGATGGGCTGTTTTGGCCCTACCATTCCCGAGCAGTACGGCGGCGGTGGCCTGGATTATATCAGCTATGGGCTTATGATGCAGGAACTTGAGCGGGGTGACAGCGGCGTCCGCTCGACAGCCAGCGTCCAGGGTTCCCTGGTCATGTTTCCGATCTTCGAATACGGCAACGAGGAACAAAGGCACAAATACCTCCCCAAACTGGCGAGCGGCGAATGGCTGGGCTGTTTCGGCCTTACCGAGCCCGACCATGGCAGCGACCCCGGGGGGATGCTTACCAATATCAAAGACGCGGGCGACCACGTCGTCCTGAATGGCAGCAAGATGTGGATCAGCAATGCCCCCTTTGCCCAAATAGCCGTAGTCTGGGCCAAGGACGAGGAAGGGGTCATCCGCGGCCTGGTCGTGGAAAGGGGGATGGAAGGCTTTTCCACCCCGACGACCCACGGCAAATGGAGCCTGCGGGCTTCGGCGACGGGAGAATTGGTATTTGACAATGTTAAAGTGCCCAAGGCCAATATTTTGCCTAATGTCAGTGGACTAAAAGGGCCGCTTGGTTGCCTGACCAAGGCCCGGTATGGTATCGCCTGGGGGGTAGTGGGGGCAGCGATGGATTGTTATGACACCGCTCTGCGGTATAGTAAGGAACGGGTGCAGTTTGGCAGGCCTATCGCGGGATTCCAACTACAGCAAAAAAAACTGGCGGAAATGCTCACCGAGATCACCAAGGCCCAATTGCTCAACTGGCGGCTTGGGGTCCTCATGAACGAGAAAAAAGCCACCCCCGCCCAGGTATCGATGGCCAAGCGGAACGGGTGCGAGATCGCCTCCAATATCGCCCGGGAAGCCAGGCAAATCCTCGGCGGCGCGGGCATTACCGGCGAATACGCGATCATGCGGCACATGATGAACATCGAAAGCGTCCTCACGTACGAGGGCACCCACGATGTCCATCTGTTGATCACCGGCATGGATATCACAGGACTAAACGCATTTAAATGAAAATATTCCTCATAGGGTTCATGGGCTCCGGCAAAACGCACTGGGGTCGCCAGCTCTCCGCGAAATTGCAGCTTCCCTTCTTCGACCTCGATACGGTCATCGTAGAAAAAGAAAAGCTGTCGGTTGCGGAAATTTTCGCCCGGCAAGGCGAGGAATATTTCCGTTACCAGGAAAGGGATACGCTGGAAGAGATAACCCAGGACCAGGAGAGTTTCATCCTCTCCTGCGGCGGAGGCACTCCCTGCTTTTTCAACAACATCGAATTCATGAAAAAGAACGGGAAGGTCATCTGGCTAAATACTTCGATCGATGCCCTCACCCACCGCCTCCAAAAAGAACGAGTGACGCGCCCCCTGATCTCGGAAGTGCAAGAAGCGGACCTCCGCCGGTATGTCATCCGGAAACTCACTGAACGGCGCATGTACTATCAACAGGCCGACGTCACCGTAGAGGAGGAGAGTATCAATTTGGACGAGCTGATAAAGGTCCTGTTGCAGAATGAACTACCCGATCGCATGAAAGAAGAACTTTAACCCTAACGCATCCCAACATGAACCGAAACTTCTTGTCCGTCGCCGCTTTACTCGGCGCGCTGTCTGTCGCCCTCGGCGCCTTTGCCGCGCACAAACTCCGGGCGATGACCAGCCCTGACGTCGTAGCCATCTTCGAGACGGGTGTCCGCTATCAGTTTTATCATGTTTTCGCGCTTTTTATCGTGGCCTTTCTATCCGAAAAGATCAGTAATAAGTGGATGATCTGGGCGGGGAACTGCTTTATTATGGGGATCATCCTGTTCTGCGGTTCCCTGTATGCCCTCACCGCTTTGGCCATCGCCGAAAGCACCCATCGCACGCTCGTAGGTATCGCCACGCCGATCGGCGGTATTTTCTTTATTTTGGGCTGGATCTTCCTGTATGTTGGAATTACGAAGAGAGAGAAGTAGGGGGTGGCGCGGGGGTCGGGGCGGTAGCCCGGGCGCGTCACAACTGTAAACAGATGGTCGTCCTGGTGCCCTTCCAGTTCTCGATCTTGAATTCTCCATCTATGGACGCCATTCGTTTCTTCATATTGTTCAGCCCATTCCCGAACTTCCGCAGCTTCTCCATATTAATGCCGACCCCGTCATCCTGGATCTCGATGGTGAGCCGCTCACTTACCTCGACATGGATCTTTACCACGGAACTTTGCGAATGCTTGACCACATTGTTCAGCGATTCCTTCACGGACAAAAAGATATTTCGCCTTTTCTCGCCGCTGATCTCCCGTTGCGGAAGCGTGGCCGGCATCGTGAAATAGCAGTCGATCGCCGTATTCTCAAAGAACTCCACAGCATAACTGCGAATGTACGCCACCAGGTTCTCCACTGTATCGTTGGAGCTCGTCATCGTCCAGATGATCGTATTCATCTTGGTGAGCAGCTCATTGGCGGAATTGGAGATCTTTTCGATCTCCGGCAGGGTCTGATCCTTCATCTTGCTCTTGACGATCTCGCTCATGAGCCGGATGGCCGTCACACCCGAACCGAGCTCGTCATGCATATCGACCGAGATGCGGTTCCGCTCGTCCTGCTTGGCAGCCAACACTGCCACCTGTTTTTCCATCTCCTTGCGTTCGGAATCCAGTTTTAGTTTTTCCTCTTTCTGGGTGCTTTTGATGATCTCTAATTTGTTCTTATAGGTCAGTGCGAACAGGAAGAACAACAGCTCGATGGTAATGCCGGCCTCATAATAGAACAACGCCAGGTTGAGCACGGAAGTGCCCGTCACTATTTTGAGATTCGTGGAGATCATGACCTGCGATAGGATCGACAGCAGACAAAGCGAGATATTTCCCATCACGATGTAGCCCATGAGCCGGTTTCGATATTGTAACCCCTTCCCGATGAAGATAATGGAGATGAGTAGCAGCAAAAGCTTGGTGGATACTTTCAGGTCATTGGCGATCCGGAAGTCCGACGAATAGTAGTAGAAGAAGATATAGGAGGCGGTCAGCACGCCGATACTGATGCTGCCCCAGAACAGGTAGCGGTCCAGCGACTTATAATATTTGCTGGTCTCCAGGAACTTCCTGTGAAAAATGATATAACAGATATATCCGCCCGAGAAAATGATATTGTCCAGAAAGCTCTCAAAGAGGAAATTAAAAGACGTCGTTACCTGGTGTAGGGTCGCCTTCAGGAAGAGGAGTACGCTGATGCACACGGAATAACCGATATAATACAGGAATTCCGGCTTGCCGCTCTGCAGGTATTCACTTACAGCATAAAAGATCATCATCAGCATGACCCCCGCAAACAGGTTGGTGATGATATCGATACTCGTCTTGTACTCGTGCTGGAGCGTGATCCCCTCTGTGATCAACGTATCCCTGGTGACGGAAGGATTGATGGAATTCGAGCTCGCCTTTATGAACGACAGCGCGGCGAAATACGTTCCGGTATCGTGCGGGGCCAGGGTGATCTTCCGGTACCCAAGACTGTCAGGATCCTTCGGCAGGCTGTCCGGAACCCTTTCCACCCCGTCGCGGGTTTGCCGGTAAAGCACGATGGTGTCGATGAGAAAGCCCGGACAGAAATATACGCTTTGGGGGGCCGGACTGCTGTTTAAAAGGGTGAACCGGAGTATGGTCTTCCGGTTGATCAGCGCAGGGGGGATGAAGTGCATGTATTTCGTGGTCCCCTTTTTGTAGGGTAGGAGGGGCAATCCCCGGATGTCGACATGCCTGTTCGGAGAGAAATAAAGCCAGGTATTTGCGGAAAGATCATTGATAAGCGCCGTATTGGCCAGGTCTGCTGCCGGGGGCGGAGCAGCGGTTTGCGCCTGGATATCAATCGACATTGCCAGTAAAAACAGGCTTAAAATATGTCGCAGATGCACTTTAAGAAAAGTAGCGCATCTGCGACAAAAATCTAAAGTCTGGCCTTCGGCCGATGGACCGGAGGTCCATTTTAGGAGACGCACAGGGAGTTTTTTTAAAGGTAAAGTAAATAATTTTAATATTGCCTCTCCAAACCGGGCCGAGTCCGGTCCGTAACAAATACTATCTTTGTATCCATGGCAAAAAGCGCGAAGTCCAGGAAGAGCCAGAAACCCGCAGCTGACAAAAAACTGAAGCCCGATAAAGATTCCCGGGTGACAGCCAAAGAACTCGTAAAAGACGAACGTACCCACAAGATCACCGGGGCTGTTTTTTTGTTGCTGGCACTCTTTCTCTTTATTGCTTTCACCTCTTTTATCTTCACCTGGCAGGAAGACCAGGATAAGGTCCTGCACGGCGCTTCCATCCTGTTCTCCCGCAGCATCAAAACGGCCAACCTATTGGGGAACCTGGGGGCGCTGGTTTCGTATGAATTTTTCTTCAACGGATTTGGACTGGCTTCCTACCTGTTCTGTTCGTTCTTTTTTATAGTGGGCGTGAACCTCCTCTTTGCCCGCAGGATCTTTTCTATTTCCCGCAACCTCCGCTACGTGCTCACCGGCCTGCTGTACTTTTCGGTGGCGTTGGCGTTCATGACCCATGGCAGCGGCTTCGCCTGGGGCGGAGCGGTCGGGAATATGGTTAGTGACTGGCTGACGCATATCCTGGGTTGGATCGGCACTGCCGCCCTGTTGCTCGTGTTGGGTCTTGCCTGGTTTATCTGGCGCTTCAACCCTGTGTTCAAAATGCCATCCTTGCCGGTCAAAGACAAATCCGCCGTCCCGGCCCCCGAGCCGGTCGAAGTAGCGGCGGAGGAGCCTGAGCCGAAGGCCAAAGGCAAAAAAGGGGCGAAGTTGTTTGTGGATGAGTCTTTCAGTAATAAAGGCAATATCCTCAAAGAAGATCATGGCGTGGTAGCCCTCGCGCCGCAGCCGGTGGAAGATGCGCCGATCGAATTCACCGTCACCGAACGGGAGGAAGCCTTTGACGACGAGCCGCCTTTCATCGTCGACCAGCCAGTCGTCGCCGACGGACTCGACGAGGACCTCGATGAAGAGCCGGGTGAAGAACCGCCGCCGCCGCTGATCATCCCGCCGATCTCCCCCGTTAGCAGGGCGGCCTTGGAACTGGAGATAAAAACAGTGCCGGAAGAGGTGGTTGAAGAATCGCTTATCTCCGCGAACATGCCGGATTACGAGCCGACCCTGGACCTCCGCGATTACAAATATCCCGGTCTCGACCTGCTCGAAGCCCATGGCAGCGAAAAGATCGTCCAGGACCCCGGCGAGCTCGAAGCCAACAAGAACCAGATCATCAACACCCTCAAGAACTATGACATCTCGATCTCCAAGATCAGCGCCACCGTCGGGCCGACGGTTACGCTTTATGAGATCGTCCCCGCGCCGGGCGTACGCATCTCCCGCATCAAGAACCTGGAGGATGATATCGCCCTGAGCCTCGCCGCCCTCGGCATCCGGATCATCGCACCTATCCCCGGTAAAGGGACGATCGGTATCGAAGTCCCCAATGTAAAAAAGACGGTGGTGAGCATGCGCACCTTGCTCTCCTCGGATAAATTCCAGCATAGCAATTTCGCTTTGCCGATCGCGATCGGAAAAAAGATCGACAACGAGAACTTTATCGTGGACCTGGCCTCCATGCCCCACCTGCTGATGGCCGGCGCCACGGGCCAGGGGAAATCCGTCGGGCTGAATGCCATCCTGGTTTCCTTGTTGTATAAAAAACACCCCTCCCAATTAAAACTGGTGCTCGTCGATCCTAAAAAGGTGGAGTTGAGCATCTATCGCGCCATCGAAAAGCATTTCCTCGCAAAACTGCCCGGCGAAGAAGAACCGATCATCACCGATACCAAAAAGGTCATCCACACCCTCAATGCCCTGTGTATCGAGATGGACAACCGCTATGACCTGCTAAAGGAAGCCAACGCCCGCAACATTAAGGAATACAACGAGAAATTCATAAAAAGACGGCTAAACCCCCAAAAAGGGCACCAGTACCTGCCCTTTATCGTGCTCGTTGTCGATGAGTTCGCCGACCTCATCATGACGGCCGGCAAAGAAGTCGAAATGCCGATAGCACGGCTGGCGCAGCTGGCGCGTGCCGTGGGCATCCATCTCATTATTGCCACCCAACGTCCTTCGGTCAACATCATCACGGGTACCATCAAGGCCAACTTCCCCGCCCGGATCGGGTTTAAAGTCTCTTCCAAGATCGACTCCCGGACCATCCTGGATGCGGGTGGAGCCGATCAACTGATCGGGAAGGGGGACATGCTGATTTCGTTCAATGGCGAGATCACCCGGCTCCAGTGCGCCTTTGTCGACACCCCGGAAGTCGAGGAGATCACTTCCTTCATCGGAAAACAGAGGGGCTACCCCGAGGCATACAAATTGCCGGAGTATGTGGATGAAAAGGAAATGGAAGGCAAGGACTTCGACCTGGCCGACCGCGATCCGCTTTTCGAGGAGGCCGCCCGCCTGATCGTTATGAATCAACTGGGTTCTACCTCGCTCATCCAACGCAAAATGAAACTTGGATACAACCGCGCCGGGCGCCTCATGGATCAACTGGAAGCCGCGGGCGTCGTGGGCCCCGGTATGGGAAGCAAACCCCGGGATGTCCTAATAAAAACCGAAATGGAACTCGACCAATACCTCAATCCGTAGTATATTTGCGGGATGGAAGAGACATCTTCCATCCCAATAAACGAGTCAACGTGAATAACAAATCGATCTTCTTCCCTATAGTGCTGGCCTGCTGCAGTTTCATCGTCAACGCCCAAAACAACAGCCTTGGCAAAAACGACCCCGATGCCAAAAAAGTGCTTGACGGTCTCAGCGCAAAATTGAAATCCTATACGGCGGTGCAGTCGAGCTTCACCCTCAAGGTGCAGGACGCGAAAGGTACCCTCGAGGGCAGCAAGACCGGAACGATCTACCTCAAAGGCAGCAAATACCACATCAGTATACCCGGCGGCCAGGATATCTATTGTGACGGTAAGGATGTTTGGACCTACGACAAATCCTCCAATGAGACGACCATCTCCAAGTCGGATCCTGGCAACCAGACGCTCAGCCCTGAAAAATTCTTCACGAACTTCTACGATAAAGATTTCCTCTACAAGTTGAATGGCGAAAGCCCAATGGGCGGTCGGACTGTTCAGGAAGTGGAGCTGACGCCTACCGATAAGACAAAATCCTTTTTCAAGGCCCTGCTCTACGTGGACAAGACGACCCATACGCTTGTCAGCGTCCGCTGGTTCGATAAAAGCGGGAACAAGTATTCGCTGGATATTACAAAGCTCAATGGCAACGCTCCGCTTACCGATGAACAATTAGCCTACAACAAGGCCAAGCATCCCGGCGCGGAAGAGGTCGACTTGAGGAATTAACCCCCCCAGCGGAAGCTATCAATTTTTAGCCCGGCCAGGTCGATTACGCGGTCTACTACTGTGGCCGCTACCTCCTCGATCGTCTTTGGCAGACTGTAAAAGGAAGGTGTAGCCGGACAGATAATTCCCCCGGCAAGCGTCACCGTCTCCATATTCCGGATATGCACCAGGTTATAAGGCGTGTCCCTGACGACGCAGATCAGTCTCCGGCGTTCTTTGAGGACCACATCCGCAGCCCTGGTGATCAGATCGGACGAAACCCCCGTGGCGATCCGTCCCAATGTTCCCATGGAGCAGGGAATGATGATCATCGTATCATATTTTCCGCTTCCCGAGGCAAAGGGCGCCCGGAAATCCTGCTGAGAAAAGAAAGGGAGATCATAGCCGGTATAGCTCCCGTTTCCCAGTTCCGTGCGCCACACCTCCTTGGCATTTTCGGTCATCACTACCGCCACCGCATCCCATTGCTCGCGGATGAGGGCCAATTTATCCAATAAGAGCCTGGCATAAATGGAACCACTGGCGCCGGTCACGGCAACAACAATTTTGCGCATGATAAATCGTTATTTTGTAGGAGCAAAAGTATTATGGAAAGATCTAAATACAGTTTTTTATTCGGGGGGGTGGCGGCTGCTGCTTTGATAGTGGTGCTGGTCAGCGCGCGCAAACCGGTTCCGGAGACCGCTCCAAAGTCTATTGCGTGGCTTACGGTTGATGAAGCGGCGGCCAAGCTGCAACAGGAGCCAAAGCCCGTGCTTATCGATCTTTATACCACCTGGTGCGGCTGGTGCAAACAAATGGACAGGAAGACCTATTCCAACAAACAGGTCGCACAATACCTAACCGATAAATTCTATACCGTAAAACTGGACGCCGAAACCCACAACACCGTCAGCTGGCAGGGCAAGACTTATCAATTCGACCCGCAATACCGCTGCAACCAGTTCGCAGTCTACCTCTCGCATGGGCAGCTCGAATTCCCCACCACCATCATCATCGCCCCGGGCTATGAACCCCAGGCCATTCCCGGCTATATGGAGCCAAAAGAAATCGAAATGCTGTTGAAGTATTTTGGGGAAGGCGCTTATCGCAACAAGTCTTTCGACGAATACCGTCAGGGCTTCCGCGGCAGTTGGTGAAGACCCGTTGCAGGCTCACTGCAATTTCTTCGCAGTTTTGAGAAAAAATCCCCGTCCTGACGCCCGACTCGTTGGTGGGTCACTATATCGGTTTAGCTCCGGCAGGACGACGCGCTAATCCTAAAAGATTATCTCTATTTCGGCGAATTGACCCAAATCAATTTAATTTCTTGCAAATGAAAATATTTCCACTTACCTCTTCTCTTTCAATACGAAGATATTACCTTTGTTTTTTCATAGGATAAGGTTTAATGGTTAATGGTATTTGATTAGTGCAGCCCCGCCAAAAGCGGGGCTTCTTTTTTACGTAAAAAGAAGCCCCGCTTTTGCATAATGATGGCCCTTTGGGCACGGGCTACGCCCGTTAGGTGGGGCTTTGTACAGAAGGCGCCAAGCTAAAAAAACCCCACCTGGCGGCGGGGTTTTGTTGGTATAAGCATTTACTTGTAAGCATTTACTATTAGGAGGCTTCGGCCATGTCGGGGATCGCCTGGACCTTGTAATCGCCGGCGTCGAGTTTTTTCTTTGTGGCGCTAAATGCAGCCAGTGTGCGCTCAATATCTTCATCCGTATGCACAGCCGTCGGCACCAACCGATAGATGATGTGCCCCTTCGGGATCACCGGGTATACCACGATCGAACAGAAGATATGATGATTTTCCCGCAGGTCCATCACCATCGCCGTCGCCTCGGGCACATCGCCCGTCATATACACCGGCGTTACCGGCGAATTGGTCTTGCCGATGTCAAAACCACGATCCCTCAGCCCTTTTTGCAGTTTATGCACCACATCCCAGAGCTTCTTACGCATTTCGGGCATCGTCCGCAGCATCTCAAGCCGCTTTAGGTTGCCGATCGTGATGGGCATCGGCAGACTCTTGGCAAAGATCTGAGACCTCGTATTGTAGCGGATATAGTCGATGACCGGCCTGTCCCCGGCCATGAAAGCGCCGATGGAAGCCATCGATTTGGCAAACGTGGAAAAATACAGATCGATCTTATCCTGTACACCTTGTTCCTCACCGGCCCCGGCTCCCGTCTCTCCCAGGGTACCAAAACCATGGGCGTCGTCAACCAGCAACCGGAATTCATAGCTGTCCTTCAGCGCGACGATCTCCTTCAACTTTCCCTGATCCCCGGCCATGCCGAATACCCCCTCGGTAATGACGAGAATACCACCCGTGCCCTGCTTCTCGATCAGCGCCGTGGCCCGCTGTAACTGCTTTTCGCAATCCTCGATGTCATTGTGCTTGAAGACATAACGATGTCCGGGATGCAGCCGCAGCCCGTCGATGATACAGGCATGGCTTTCGGCGTCGTACACGATCACGTCGTGCCGGCCGCAAATAGCGTCAATTGCGCTCATAATACCTTGATAACCATAGTTAAACAAGGTCGCATCCTCCTTTCCTTCGAATTCGGCGAGTTCCTTTTCCAACTGCTCGTGGTAATTGCTGTTGCCGCTCATCATACGGGCGCCCATGGGGGCGGCCATCCCAAAACGCGCAGCGGCTTCCGCATCCACTTTCCGGACCTCTTTATGATTGGCCAGGCCAAGATAATTGTTAAGACTCCAAACTATTTTCTCCTTCCCACGAAAAACCATCCTGCTGCCGATCTCTCCCTCCAGCTTCGGGAAGGCAAAATAACCATGTGCGCGGTCTCTGTGTTGACCGATAGGCCCGTTGTGCTTCACTAATTTTTCAAAGATATCTGCCATATTGCTAAGAAATTATTAACGTTTTCACTGCCGCAAAAATAACGCATTTGACGATGTTCAGGGCCTGAAAAGTAGGAATTACCACGTAATTATCGGAATTTTGCAGTTGGTATCCCGTTGCCGGGTCACCTGATTTTTCCAAATTCGAAAATGGAAGGCTTAACACTTCCTTCCTTTTATTGTTGTATATAAAAAGATACCATGATCACAGTTTCATCCAACGCAAAAGAATACATCACCAATTTGCTGTCCGACAAGCAGGCCGCGCCCAGCACCTTTGTTCGCGTAGGTGTCAAAAGCGGGGGCTGTTCCGGTTTGGAGTACAAGTTGGACTTCGACACAGTTGAAAAAGAAGGCGACCAGGTCTTTGAGGACAATGGCGTCAAGGTCGTCGTGGATATGAAGAGCCTGCTCTATCTCTATGGCACCGAGCTCGATTATTCGGGCGGATTGAATGGTAAGGGACTGACATTCAACAATCCAAACGCTTCGCGTACATGCAGCTGCGGAGAAAGTTTTGCCGTATAAGCAGCCTTGCCGGGAAAAGCGCAGTCATTGAAGTATCTTGCAGGCTAAAGGTCTAAGTCATTAAAGGTGAGAAATATGGGAAACGACAACGAAATAATTGACAATATAGCCAATAAGGAATATGAATTTGGGTTCGTCACCGATATCGAAATGGATATCCTGCCGGCAGGCCTCAATGAAGATACCATCCGCTATATCTCCGAAAAAAAGAAGGAGCCGGAATGGCTGCTGGAATGGCGGTTGAAAGGCTATCAATCCTTCCGCAAACAAAAGCTCCCCGAATGGCAGAACTTTAACCTTCCCAAGATCGATTTTCAAAAAATATCCTATTACGCCGCACCCCGCAACAAAAAGAAATACAACAGCCTCGACGAAGTAGACCCGGAATTGCTGGCGACCTTCGCCAAATTAGGTATCCCGCTCTCCGAACAAAAGCACTTGGCAGGAGTAGCCGTCGACGCCGTTTTCGATAGTATCTCGATCGCTACCACTTATAAAGAAAAGCTCAAGGAACTGGGTATCATCTTCTGTTCCTTCGGCGAGGCGGTGCAGGAACACCCGGAGCTTGTCAAAAAGTACGTTGGCTCCGTCGTCCCGCATTCCGACAACATTTTCGCAGCCCTGAACGCCGCAGTATTCTCCGACGGCTCGTTCGTCTATATACCCAAGGGCGTCCGCTGCCCCATGGAATTGTCCACCTACTTCCGGATAAACACGGAAAACACCGGCCAGTTCGAACGGACCCTGATCATCGCCGATGAAGGCAGCTATGTCAGCTATCTCGAAGGCTGCACCGCCCCCATGCGGGACGAGAACCAATTGCACGCCGCAGTGGTCGAACTCGTTGCCCTGGAAAACGCCGAGATCAAATATTCTACCGTTCAGAACTGGTATCCCGGTGATAAGGACGGCAAGGGCGGGATCTTCAACTTCGTCACCAAACGCGGCATCTGCAAAGGCGACAACGCAAAGATCTCCTGGACGCAGGTCGAGACCGGCTCTGCCATCACCTGGAAATATCCCAGCGTGATCCTGCAGGGCGACAACTCCACCGGTGAGTTTTATTCCGTTGCCGTTACCCGTAACAAACAAATAGCCGACACCGGCACCAAGATGCACCATATTGGCCGCAACACCCGCAGCCGTATCATCTCCAAGGGTATCTCGGCCGGCCAGGGTCAGAATAGTTACCGCGGTCTTGTTCAGATCGGCTCGAAGGCGGACCAAGCCCGCAACTTCACCCAATGCGACTCGCTCCTCATAGGAGATCGCTGCGGCGCCCATACCTTCCCCTACATCGAATCCAAGAACAACACCGCCACCGTAGAGCACGAAGCTACCACGTCCAAGATCGGGGAAGACCAGATCTTTTACCTCAATCAACGGGGTATCGATTCGGAGAAGGCAGTAGCCCTCATTATCAATGGCTATGCCCGCGAAGTACTAAACCAGCTTCCGATGGAATTCGCCGTCGAAGCCCAGAAATTATTATCCATTACGCTTGAAGGAAGCGTAGGCTAAAACATGACGGACCACGGGTCCAAAAACAACAATAAATGCTGAGCATTACAAATTTACACGCCGAGGTCGAAGAAAAGCAGATACTGAAAGGCATTAATTTAACCGTAAATCCCGGAGAAGTACACGCTATCATGGGGCCGAACGGCTCGGGAAAGAGTTCCCTTGCTTCCGTACTGGCCGGTAAAGAGAATTATCGTGTCACCGCCGGTGAGGTCTCCTTCCACGGCAAGGACCTGTTGGATATGGATCCTGAGACGAGAGCGCGCGAGGGTCTTTTCCTGGCGTTTCAATATCCTATTGAGATCCCTGGCGTCTCCAACATCAATTTCCTCAAGACCGCGTTGAGCGAGATAAGGACTTATAGGGGATTGACTCCACTCGACGCCAAGGAGTTCCTGAGGTTGTCCCGCGAGAAACAAAAGCTTGTCGAATTCGACGCCAATTTGGTTAACCGTTCGCTCAACGAGGGCTTTTCCGGCGGCGAGAAAAAGCGGAACGAGATCTTCCAACTCGCCATGCTCGATCCTTCCCTGGCCATTTTAGATGAAACGGATTCCGGCCTGGATATTGACGCCCTAAGGATCGTTTCTCAGGGGGTTAACAAATTGCGGTCCGCCGACAACGCCTTTATCATCATTACGCACTATCAGCGATTGCTGGAATACATCGTTCCGGACTTCGTGCATGTCCTTTATAATGGCCGGATCGTAAAATCCGGCACAAAAGAACTGGCTTTGGAACTCGAAGAGAAGGGTTACGACTGGCTGAAGGAAGAGTCCCGGGAAAAGGCCGTCACTACAATATGATCAAGATGACATCGCAACAGGATATACCGTTATACGAAGAGGTCGTCAACGGCTTTGATCAATTGTCCGATAAAATGTCGGGCAATGAGAGCAGCGGTCTTCGCAGGACGCGCCGTCAGGCCTTTGAAAAATTCCGTGAATCGGGTTTTCCCTCCATCAAAAGCGAGGACTGGAAGTATACGAATATCAACCGCTTTTTAAAAGAGGAGTATGCCCTTGGTGTGGCTGCGGCGCCCGCTTCGGCCGACCTGGTTGGGACGGCGACCATCCCCGACCTGGATTGCCATACGATCGTGCTGGTCAATGGTGTCTGGCAAAAGGGATCAGGCGATACGGCGCTGCCTTTGGGTTTAGAGTTGTTGCCGGTGGATGAAGCCAGGCAGAACGTGAACCTTTCTGGGCTTTTCGAACGGAGCGAGGGGGGCAAGGATCGTTTTTTCACCGCGCTCAATACGGCCTTGTTCTCGGACGGGCTTTTTATCCGGGTGAAGCCCGGCGCCCTGCTTGAAAAGCCGATCCATATCATCCATGCTTTTACGGCCGCTCATAACCTGATGGTCCAACCCCGTCACGTGTGGGTCATTGGTGAACGTGCCGAGTTCAATGTCATTGAATCGGTCGTATCCGCCGCGGGCGAAGCGCGGATCTGGATCAATACCCTTACGGAGATCCACCTACACGCCGACGCCAAACTGAGCCATACCCTTATTCAGAGCGCCGGCGCCGGCGCCCGGATCGTCAACCACACGACAGTACGGCAGAAAAAACAGAGCCTTTATAACAATTATACATTTACGCTGCCCGGTGCCGACCTGGTCCGCAACGACCTGCAGGCAAAGCTGGAGGAAGACCATACGGAAACACATCTGTACGGCCTCTACCTCGCCGCCGGCCAGCAGCTGATCGATAACCATACCCTCGTCGACCACCAGCAGCCGTTTTGTTTTAGCAACGAGCTCTACAAGGGCGTGCTGCTCGAGCAATCCACCGGTGTCTTCAACGGCAAGGTCTTTGTACACCAGGACGCGCAGAAGACGAACGCCTTTCAGCAGAATAACAACCTCGTCATCGGCAAAAAAGCGACCATTGATTCCAAGCCCGAGCTGGAGATCTATGCCGACGACGTGAAGTGCAGTCACGGTACCACCGTGGGACAATTCAGTGAAGATGCCCTGTTCTATCTTCGCGCCCGTGGGATCGGCGAAGCCGCAGCCCGGGCCCTTCTTATCAACGCCTTTGCCTTCGACGTCACGGAAAAAATAAAATGGAATGCCGTTGAGACCCACATCAACCGGCTCATTAGCCACCATATTCCCGTAACATCATGACAACGATAACAGACATTACAGCCGGTCAGCTGAATATCGAAAAGATAAGAAAAGACTTTCCTATCCTCTCGACGCATGTCTATGGTCATCCGCTGGTTTACCTCGATAATGCGGCTACCACCCAGAAACCGGAGGCGGTCCTCCACGCCATGGACGACTATTATCATACGCTGAACAGCAACGTACATCGCGGCGTCCACTTCCTCAGCCAGCAGGCTACTGAAGCGTATGAAGGCGCGCGGCAAAAGATCGCCGATTTTATCAACGCCCGTCATAATCACGAGATCATCTTCACCCGTGGTACAACGGAAGCTATTAATTTGGTGGCAGCTTGCTTTGGGAAGAAATTTTTGAAGTCCGGCGATAGTATCCTGATCTCCGCGGTCGAGCACCATTCCAATATCGTCCCCTGGCAGATGATCTGTGAAGATAGGGGGGCGACGCTTCGGGTCATCCCGGTCGATGAGGATGGGGAACTTGTGCTTGCGGATTTGCCGCGGTTGCTGGAAGGGGTAAAATTGGTTTCTTTTAATTATGTGTCCAATGCGCTGGGCGGCATCAACCCGGTGGCCGCCATTGTCACGGCGGCGCATGAACGCGGCATACCGGTATTTCTGGATGCTGCACAGGCCGTCCAGCATATGGAGGTTGACGTACAGCAGCTCGACGTGGATTTCCTCGCGTTCTCGAGTCATAAGCTCTATGGGCCGACGGGTATTGGGGTATTGTATGGCAAGGAGGAATGGCTGAATCAACTGCCGCCCTACCAGGGCGGGGGTGAGATGATCAAGACCGTGACTTTTGAAAAGACCGTTTACAACGATCTCCCCTATAAATTCGAGGCCGGGACACCGGACATGGCTGGCGCCATCGGCTTAGCTGCCGCTATCGATTATGTGCTTGGTCTTGGGATACGCAATATCCACCAGGCCGAGATGGAACTGATGCGTTATGCGTTGGGGGTATTGGGGGAGATAGAGGGTCTGAGGCTGATCGGCAAGGCCGACGCAAGCCGCAGGGCGGGCGTGATCTCCTTTTTAGTGGGCGACATCCATCCTTTTGACCTGGGCGAGATCCTGGACAAACAAGGCATCGCCGTTCGCACCGGCCACCATTGTGCGCAGCCGGTAATGGACCGCTATTGCATACCTGGGACGGTACGTGCCTCGCTTGCCATCTATAATAATCGCGTCGATATTGATCGGCTCGCCGCCGGCATCCGCAAAGCCGCAAAGCTACTCTTATAACCTTCAAACGCTTCGCATGACGATCAAAGAAGCACAGGACGAGATTATCGCAGACTTCGAATACCTCAGCAATTGGGATGATAAGTACGAATACATTATCGCGCTCAGCAAGGAATTACCGCTTATTGGGGAGGGATATAAAAAAGAGGAGAACCTGATCAAGGGCTGCCAGTCGCGTGTCTGGCTGCATGCGGAGTATCGGGAAGGAAAGCTTTTCTTTACTGCCGACAGCGACGCCATTATCACAAAGGGGCTCGTGAGTATGGTGATCAAGGTGCTCAGTGGGCAGACGCCTGCCGACATTGTCGCTGCCGAGATCTATTTCATCGACGCCATTGGTCTGCGGAACCATCTTTCGCCGACCCGGTCCAACGGCCTCCTTTCGATGCTGAAACAAATTAAGTTGTACGCCCTGGCCTACCAGGTAAAATCCGTTGAGTCATGAACGCAGATACGCCAAATACCGCAGGTAGTTCGCATACCGATGGTGAAGCTGTGCCGGCGCAGCAGGTTTCCTCACAGCATACCCTTCGCGACGATGTCGAAGCGGCCCTCCGCACCGTTTTTGATCCGGAGATACCCGTCAATATTTATGATCTTGGGCTTGTTTATGAAATAAAGATCGGCGACAAGGGTGAAGTCAAGATAACGATGACCCTTACGGCCCCGGCCTGTCCCGCGGCCGGCGATATCGTCCGCGATGTCCAGGAAAAAGTCGAGGCCCTGCCCGGCGTCCTCGACTGTCATGTTCAGCTCACCTTCGATCCGCCCTGGAGCAAGGAGAATATGAGCGAAGAGGCGAAGCTTGAGTTGGGGTTTCTTTGATAACCCGCTTCGCCGAGTTCTCTGCATCTGTGATTCATTTATCCGGAGATACCATCTATTACTGAGTTCCAAAATTTGATGAGATTTCTTATTTCGGGTTATATATCTTTGCTTTATACTAATAATTTTGGCAGAAAATCAAAACATAGAGTATAAACAATCCTGGCGAGATGAGTATCTCAAATGGATATGCGGCTTTACAAACGCACAAGGGGGAAAAATTTTTATAGGTATCGATGATGACGGAGATATTACTGGCGTGGAGGACTATAAAAAACTAATGGATGAGATTCCAAATAAGGCTGTCAATCATTTGGGAGTGGTGGTGGATGTTAACTTACATAAAAAAGGGAATAAACATTACATTGAGATTGTCGTGCCCGTAAATACGGTCCCTATTTCTTATCATGGTGTTTATCATTATCGAAGTGGTAGCACCAAACAGGAATTGAAAGGACCGGCCTTACATAAATTTCTATTGGAGAAGATAGGCATTTCCTGGGAGCAACAGGTTCTGCCCACTGCCACCATAGATGATATAGATGATGACACAATAAAACGATTTCTGGAAAAGGCAATCCAGCACAAGCGAATCTCTGAACATGCCTCGTCCTCAGACACGCTGACTTTGTTAAAAAACCTTGAGCTTATAAATGACAAAGGAGAGTTTTTGTTGGCCGCGGTACTCCTTTTTGGCAAACGCCCCAAAAGATATGCTCCATCTGCTTATTTTAAAATTGGGCGGTTTGGAAAGTCTTCAAGTGATCTTCTTCACCAGGACATTGTCGAGGGAAATATTCTGGATATGGCGGATACTGTTATGGAAATCTTGGATAAGAAATACCTTACGAGGCCCATTTCTTACGAGGGATTGTTGCGTAAAGAACCTTTGGAATATCCGGAACAGGCATTGAGGGAAGCGGTTCTCAATGCTATCATCCATAAGGATTATAATGGTATGACCATTTTCCTAAGTATTTATGATAATCGGTTAAATATTTGGAACCCTGGTAAGTTACCCGAAGCCTTAACGGTGGAAAAGTTAAAATCAGAACATTGATCAGTTCCACGAAACAGATTAATGGCGGATGTGTTTTTTAAAGCCGGCTATATTGAAGCGTGGGGGCGGGGCATAAACCTCATGATCGAAGAATGCCGGGAATATAATATTCCAGACCCTATTATTTGCGAGGAACAGGATGGCATTAGCGTGACTTTACTCAAAGACATTTATACAACTGAATATTTGCGCACTTTGCATCTGAATGAAAGGCAGATAAAGGCAATTCTATACATAAAAGAACATCATAGTATTACCAATACGGTCTACCAAACTTTAAATAATTTAGGTAAATCGTTATCTACGGTAGAATTACAGGGGCTATTGGACAAAAAACTAATTGAAAAAATTGGAACGACAGGTCGGGGTACGAAATATGTGCTTTCCCACTCTAACGGCCGATAAAGGGCCAATAATGGGCCGAAACGGCCGGTAAAGGGCCAAAAAAGGGCCGAAACGGCCGGTAAAGCGGCGCTTCATTTTTCTTATGATTTACATCAACGCTCTCCGCCCTTTGGCCCCCAAAATACCACCCACAGTGCCAGGTCGTCGGAGAAATGCTCAAACCGGTGCGCTGCCCCGGCCGGCACGAACAGCACGTCTCCTTCCACAAAGGTAAACGCCCCATTTTCAGTGTTTAACTGCCCTGTCCCTTTATAGACAACATATAATTCATCCTGTTCGTGCGGTGTTTGATAGTCATGCATACGCGGCGTATATAAGATCACTGACATAGAACCGTGCTTAAAGCATTCGATATCAAAAACACCGTGCGGCCATTTCTCCGTTGCCGGAAGAGGAAGCTTTTGCACTTCATGTTGAAAAGAAATTGTCGAAACCATGGGACATTTTGCACTAAATATAAAACATATTATTATTGGATTCGCCATTGTAAAAGCAATAACGTCGGATGCATTTAATCACATTTGGCCGTATCTTTAGTCAGTACCAAACTCCTTCGCATGAGAATATCCTGCTTTGTCATGCTGATGACGATTACCCTCGAAGCTTTTTGTCAATCACCTGAAATCATGAAGGTCAGGGCCTGGCGGCAGCGGCAGGAGCCGGCGCTGGTCCAGTCGTTCGTGTCTTTTCTTTCGATTCCCAATGTAGCGGGGGACAGCGTCAATATTCAAAAGAACGCGGCTTTTATCCAGTTGATGATGAAGCGGATGGAGATTGGGGATGTCCAATTACTGACGGGTAAGGCTAGTGGCTATCCGCCGGCAGTGTACTGCGAGGTGATCGTACCTGGCGCGACGCAAACGCTTGGGTTTTATGCGCACTACGACGGACAGCCGGTAAATCCCGCGCAGTGGGCGCCCGGGTTGTCGCCGTTCAAGCCGGCGTTATATGACGGGTCGTTGCTCGCGCAGGGCAAGCCGATCCTATTCCCAACAGCGGGGCCTTACCAGCCCGAATGGCGGATCTATGGCCGGGGGGCGTCCGACGACAAAGCCGGCGTATTTGCGATATTGAACGCTTATGTTGCGCTGCGGGCAAGCGGGATAAAGCCATCCTGTAACCTGAAATTCTTGTTCGAAGGAGAGGAGGAGGCGGGGTCGATCCACCTCGGAGATATTTTCGAGGCGCACGCGGAGTTGTTGAAGGCGGATTGTTGGGTGATCTGCGATGGACCAGTACACCAGTCCGGCAGAAAGCAGATCGTCTTTGGCGTTCGGGGAGATACACATCTTGATCTGACGGTGTATGGGCCCAAGCGACCTTTGCATAGCGGTCATTATGGGAATTGGGCGAATAACCCGGCCATGGTGTTGGTGAAGCTGCTGGCATCGATGAAGGATGATTCGGGCCGGGTGACCATTAAGGGGTTCTATGATGATGTGCAGCCTTTGTCGCCGATGGAGGCCAGGGCGTTGCGGGAGGTGCCTTCGGTGGATGATCAAATGAAAGAGGAGTTGGGTATCACGGACACGGAGATGAAGGGGAAGAATTTATCCGAGGCGATCAACCTGCCCTCATTGAATATAAATGGCATTGCGAGCGGCAATGTCGGCGCCCAGGCTTCCAATCAGATACCTACCTATGCGACGGCGGTGCTCGACCTACGGCTGGTACTGGGCAACGATTGGCAACGACAGCAACAAAAGGTCATCGATCATATCCGTCGCCAGGGGTTCACCGTCCTCGACCATGACCCAACAGATGCGGAACGCAGCGAATACCCGACAATCATCAAGGTTCTGAGGGGCACTGGTTCGTATAATGCCCAACGAACGCCGATGGACCTGCCCATCATAACGCGGATTATGGCTGCGTTGCAGACCACGACGCCCGATCCGGTGGTCTTACAGCCTACCAGCGGTGGATCTCTGCCGCTTTACCTGTTCGAGCAATACCTGCATGCGCCCACCATCACTGTCCCGGTCGCCAATCACGACAATAACCAGCATGCCGAAAACGAAAATATTCGTCTCGCCAACCTATGGTCGGGAATCGAGTCGATGGCCGCCATTATGCGCATGCAGTAGGCTTTTTTATCTGAGCCATTTGTTGCGGTATCGTCAGTCGCCGGGCCGCGTCTTCGTGCTCCTTGGAACTATAGGTAAAGAACAGGGCTATATAGTGTTTACCTGACACCGTGAGGATCTGCTCCACCACAGCGATTTGCAGGGTCATTTGGCTGTGTTCGACAAAGAAAGTAATATAATCGCCCGGGCCGGCCGTTCCGTCGATATTTTCGCCGAATATGGCCAACCCTCGGTCCCGGATATTAGCACTTCTATTGATTTTGAAGGTTGGCACTGGCTGAAGCTACTAATTATTTTATATTCTTTAACGCATGGGCAGCTGCATATCCTTGCATCTTTTTGCCAAACGCAGCAATTTGTTATCATGACCCCTGGAAGGAGGGTTTGAAAACGCGGGGCAATGTAAATTTCGAATGTGCCCTCACCGTTCCACTATATCAGGAGATGATCCTGTTGATGAAAGGTTTCTGCGAACGGGAGAGTAACGGCTATCAGTGGCTGTATGGCCTGGATTGCGAGATAGATCTGCTTTTTTCGCCAGGGGGCACCTGGTAATACTTTGGGTGCATTCGGCCACATTTCCGGACAGTTTTTTATTGGGATATGAGTGAGACACTGGCATTTTTCCGCTTATGTCTTGAGTACATATATCCCTTAAATATTCATTAAAATCAGCTATTTTTAGCTCTTAATGTTAAAATAACTTAATAGTCTGATAAGTAGGGCGGACTTTTACCGGCGTAAATGCCTTTTCTTTGATTGTCCGCTCAATGATTGTCCGCTAAACCGGTTAAAGCTTGCCACATGTCAAAAAACAAGTATCTAGTCCCATTTATTCTGGTCTGTACGCTTTTCTTCATGTGGGCCTTCCTGCACAACATCAATGGCATATTGATCCCTCATTTGAAGAAGGTCTGCCATCTGAGTGATACGCAGTCTTCCTTCATCGATCTTGCCGTTTATCTGGCTTATTTCGCGATTGCGATTCCGGCCGGTTTGTTCTCTCATAAGTTTGGCTACAAAAAGGGGATTCTTTTAGGGCTCTGCCTTTACGCGGTCGGGGCGCTGATCTTCCTGCCGGCTGCAGATAACCGAAGCTATGTACTGTTCCTGCTGGCGCTTTTTATAGCGGCCAGCGGCGCGGCGTTTCTCGAGACGATGGCCAATCCCTATGCCGCCATTCTTGGCTCACCCGAAACTTCTGAACAGCGGCTAAATTTTGCGCAATCTTTTAACGGTCTTGGCGCCGTTGCGGCGCCTTTTGTCGGTACGCACCTGATCCTGTCGGGTGTCGAGCATAGCCAGGCCGAGCTCAATGCCATGGCTGCAAGGGGACAGCTCGAGGCTTATCTCCACCAGGAAGCTAGCTCCCTCAAACCGCCCTACCTGGTCATCGCCATCGTCCTCATCCTGCTAGCCATCATTTTTACTTTTACAAAGCTGCCGGAAGTCACGGAAAGCACCACCGAAGGCCATATCGCCACAAAATTCTCCCTGAGTGTCTTTCGTATTTCGCACGTCCGCTGGGCGGCGATCGGCGAATTCTTTTATGTCGGCGCGCAGGCGGGGATACTCTCCTTTTTTATCCGCTTTGCCCGATATACTGCCAATATTCCGGAAATAGAGGCTGGTAATCTCCAGACGATCGCCATGGTCGGGTTTATGGGTGGTCGTTTTCTCGGCACCTACTTCATGCGCTTCGTAAAGCCGACGCGGTTGCTTAGCCTATATGCCGTGATCAATATTGGACTGGTCCTCATTGCCCTGTTGACCCATGGCCGTATTGCTGTGTATACCCTTATGCTTACGCCGTTCTTTATGTCCATCATGTTCCCGACTATCTTTGCGCTGGGTATCAAAGATCTCGGTGAAGAGACCAAGATGGCCGCCTCCTTCCTGGTGATGGCCATCATCGGCGGGGCTTTCACGCCCTTGATGATGGGGCTTATTTCAGATAGGACCGGAAGCATTCAGATAGCCTATATCATGCCCGTCATTTGTTTCTCCTTCATATTGTATTTTGGCCTTCAAGGCTATAAGATCAAACAACCTAAAGCCTCTCTTGCCGTATGAGATATTGTTTAGCCCTCGACATGCCCAACGATCCGGTGCTGATTGCCGAATACGAGCAATGGCACCGCGACGGCTGGCCCGGCATCAAACAAAGCATCCGGGACGGCGGGATCACGGAAATGGATATTTACCGGGTGGAAAACCGCCTGTTTATGATCATGGAGACGGCCGAAGGCTTTAGCTTTGAAAAAAAAGCCGCGCTGGACGCGGGCAACCTCAACGTAAAGACTTGGGAAGAACTGATGTGGAAATACCAAGTGGCCATACCGGGTGGAAAACCAGGGGAGAAGTGGCGGCTGATGGAACAGATTTACTCATTAACCGGAACAAAACAAAAGAATGATGTTTAGTCTGAAAGATAAACATGCTGTAGTAACGGGCGCGGGAAGCGGAATCGGCAGAGCCGTGGCCCTGTTGTTGGCCCAACAGGGGGCAACGGTGTATGTCGCGGATATCAATGAAGCTCAGGCGGTCGAAACGGTCGAGTTGGTAGGGCAGGCGGCCGGGGCGGTAGGTGCTGTCGCCGGGGCCGGGGGCGTGGCGGGCATTGGAGGCGTGGGGGCAGCTTTTGCCAAAGTAGCCGACGTGTCCGACCAGGCGCAGACAAAAGCGCTTTTCGAAAGCCTCCCCAGGCTGGATATCCTCGTTAACAGTGCGGGCTTGTCACACATTGGCACTGCCGAGTCGACGACGGAGGCGGATATGGACCGACTTTATAAGGTGAACGTAAAAGGCGTCTATAATTGTCTGCATGCGGGCATTCCTGCGATGAAGAAAGGGGGCGGGGGAGTTGTCATCAACGTGTGCTCTATTGCGGCGACTGTCGGCATTCCCGACCGGTTTGCCTATTCGATGACAAAGGGGGCGGTCTATTCCATGACGCTCTCGGTGGCAAAAGACTACCTGAAAGATAAAATTCGCTGCAATTGTATCTCACCAGCGCGGGTCCACACCCCGTTTGTCGACGGCTTCCTGCAAAAGAACTACCCGGGCAAAGAGCAGGAGATGTTTGAGAAACTGTCAAAAACCCAACCCATCGGCCGTATGGCCAAACCGGAAGAGATTGCCGCCCTCGTTCTCTATCTTTGCAGCGACGAAGCATCCTTTATTACTGGCTGCGACTATCCCATAGATGGCGGCTTTACCAAACTAAACAATTGATGGTATGTTACTAATAAGACACGGCGCATTAGACAAGGAGAAGACAGGCATCGCATTGGATGGCAAGTTCTATGATACATCAGCTTTTGGCGAGGACTACAATGAGCAGTTCTTTGGCAGTGGCGGACTGGAAAGGCTTAAGTCTTTTGTGGGTGCCAATAAGCTTCCACTTTTGCCGGAGGGCATCCGGCTCGGCTCGCCGGTGGCCCGGCCTTCGAAGATCGTCTGTATCGGTCTCAATTATGTCGATCACGCAAAGGAAACGAACGCCACCCCGCCGCCCGAGCCAGTCATCTTTATGAAATCGACCACCGCTCTCGTCGGGCCCAATGACGACATCGTCATCCCGCGCGACAGCAAAAAGACCGACTGGGAAGTTGAACTGGCCTTCGTCATCGGAAAAAAAGCGAGCTATGTGGAGGAAAAGGATGCACTCGGCTACGTGGCCGGTTATGTCCTTCACAACGATGTATCCGAACGCGAGTTCCAGATCGAACGCAGCGGCACATGGGACAAGGGTAAGGGTTGCGATACCTTCGCCCCCCTCGGTCCCTGGCTGGCTACCCCCGAGGAGGTCGGCGATGTCCACAATTTACGCCTATGGCTAACCGTCAATGGGAAGAAGATGCAGGATGGTACTACTGCCAATTTTATCTTCAATATTCCGTTCCTCGTTGCATACATCAGTAAATTCATGACCCTGCTGCCTGGTGACGTAGTCTCTACGGGTACGCCTGCGGGTGTTGGACTGGGGATGAAGCCGAACGTATACCTGCAACCGGGGGACATCGTAGAACTGGGAGTCGACCACCTCGGTCAGTCCCGGCAACATGTAAAAGCCTATAGCCATGCCTAGGATCGATGCGCATCAACATTTTTGGAAATACGATCCGACGCAACACGCCTGGATCACGCCGGAAATGAAGGTTATCCAAAAGGATTTCCTGCCCGGCGATCTCCTGCCTGTCCTGCAGGATGCCGGCATCGACGGTTGTGTTCTTGTACAGGTCGATCAATCGGAAGATGAGAATGAATTCCTGCTTGATCTGGCCAAGTCGCATGATTTTATAAAAGCTGTCGTCGGCTGGATCGACTTGCGTCATCCGGATGTCGGGCAACGATTGGCGCACTATTCCCGCTTTTCAAAGCTCAAGGGCTTCCGTCATATTTTGCAGGGGGAGCACGATCGTGCGCTGATGCTCAAACCCAGCTTCAAGCATGGCATCGGTTTGTTGGCGGGTTTTGGCTACACCTATGACATCCTTATTTATCCGGATCAGCTTGGTTATACCCGGGATCTCGTTGCCGCCTTTCCCGATCAGCCTTTTGTGCTCGATCATATCGCAAAGCCGCATATCAAAGACCGATACATTACCGATGAGTGGCGTGACGCCATTCGGGCGGTGGCTGCCAGCAAAAACCTCTTTTGTAAGATCTCTGGGATGGTGACGGAAGCGGACTGGGTCAACTGGAAGCCGGAGCATTTCAGGGTGTACCTGGATACGATCGTCGAAGCTTTCGGGGTCAATCGCATCATGTACGGTTCCGACTGGCCCGTCTGTCTTGTCGCGGCCTCGTATCAGCAAGTGCTGCAGATCGTGACCGACTATTTTTCAGCTTTTTCGGCAGATGAACAGGCTGCCTTTTTCGGTGGCAACGCCATAAAATTTTACAAACTATGAACCTCGAATTAAAGGACAAGGTGATCATCGTGAGCGGCGGCGCCAAAGGCATCGGCGAAGGCATCGTGAAAGTGCTTGCCGCCGAAGGTGCGATCCCGTTTATCGTCGGGCGGAATGAAGCCGACAACAAGGCGACGTTGAAGGCGGTGACCGATGCGGGCGGGAAGGCCTATCAAACCGTTGCCGAGCTTACTGAGCCGGCGGCCTGCGAGGCGGCGGTAAAAGCCGTTCTCGGGCGTTGCGGCCGGATCGACGGCCTGGTCAACAATGCCGGCGTCAACGATGGGGTAGGGCTTGAGGCAGGTAATTATGATGCTTTCATGGCTTCCCTGCACAAGAACCTGGTCCATTATTACCTGCTTGCCCATCACGCGCTACCTGCTCTGATAAAATCAAAGGGGGCCATCGTGAATATTACTTCCAAGACGGCCGAGACGGGACAGGGCCATACCTCGGCTTATGCCGCTGCCAATGGCGGTCGCAATGCACTTACCCGGGAATGGGCCGTCGAGCTGCTCAAGTACGGCATCCGCGTGAATGCCATCGTCGTCGCCGAATGCTGGACACCCCTGTATGAAAAATGGGTCCAGACCCTGCCTGACCCGAAGGGAACCCTCGAAACCATCGTAAAAAAGATCCCGTTAGAGAACAGGATGACGACATCCGAGGAGATCGCCAATATGACGGCCTTCCTGCTCTCGCAATGTTCCAGTCATACAACGGGTCAGCTCATCCACGTCGACGGCGGATACGTGCATCTCGATCGGGCGCTGGCCAATGCCTGAGCCGGGGGGCGAGTTTGCGCCCGGGTGTCGGGGGTATGGCGCAATCAAAACGTGAAAACATGAAAACTTTAGTTTGCATACAACCTGGCGAATTCGCTTATCGCGAAGCGGAAGCACCGCTGGCGCGACCCGGCCATTCTATCATAAAGATCAAACGCATCGGCATCTGCGGCACCGACCTTCACGCCTTCGAAGGCACACAGCCTTATTTCGAGTACCCCCGTATCCTGGGTCATGAACTGGCCGGTGACCTCGTCGACCTCGATCAGGCGCCGGGCTTCCAACCCGGCGAGGCCGTTACCATCATCCCTTATTATAATGACGGGACCTGCATTGCGTGTCGTACGGGTAAACCCAATTGTTGCAGCGCGCTGAAGGTCGCCGGTGTCCACGTGGACGGCGGTATGGTTGAGTACCTGTCCGTACCTTCGACTGCCCTCATTCATGGCCGCGGTCTCAGTTATGACCAGCTGGCGCTGATCGAGCCCCTGGCCATCGGCGCTCACGCCATCCGTCGCGCAGCTGTACGGCCCGGGGAATTCGTGCTGGTGGTGGGTGCAGGCCCGATCGGCCTGGGTTGTCTGGAAGCGGTCCGTATTGCCGGCGGCGAAGCCATCGCCATGGATATGAATGCGGACAGACTCAGGTTTTGTCGTGACAATTTGCAGATCCTGCATACTGTTGAGGTCGGGGCCGGTCCGGTGGAGACTGCTGCCGGTGTCATGCATGGCGCGGTCGATGCAGTTGAGCAGTTGCGTCATATCACCCGCGGCGATATGCCTACCGTCGTCATCGACGCCACGGGCAGCCGCAAGGCGATCAACGACGGCTTTCGGTTTATGGCGCATGGCGGGCGTTATGTGCTCGTCGGGCTCCAAAAAGGAACCATAGAATTCAGCCACCCGGAATTCCATAAACGCGAAGGCACGCTGATGAGCAGCCGCAATGCTACCTGCGAAGATTTTCACAAAGTGATCGACGCCATGGAAAAAGGCCTTATCGACCCGACGACCTATATCACCCACCGCGTCGGCTTTGACCAGGTAAAAGATCAGTTTGCCTCCTGGCTCGATCCGGCATCGGGCGTCATAAAAGCGATGGTTGAAATGTGAATCAAGGGGAAACAAAAGCAATGGTTGAACTATGAATAAAAAGGTATTGTCATACGGCGAATTATTGCTCCGCATCTGTCCCGACGCCGACGGCAGCTGGCTGCACGACAACGCCCTGCCCTTCTACGTCGGTGGTGCGGAGGCGAATGTGGCCACCGCTCTGGCCCGCTGGGATACGCCCTCGGCCTACTTCACTGCGCTGCCCGACAACGCCATGACCCGCCAATTATCGGCGTACTTAACATCTATCGGCATCGATACCACGCGGATCATGTACCAGGGCGAACGTCTCGGTCTCTACTACCTGCCAAAAGGAAAAGACCTAAAGAACGCCGGCGTCATCTATGACCGCGCACATTCGTCTTTCTCGGGCCTGCAACCCGGCGCGATCGACTGGGGCAGCGTCCTCCATGATATAAGCTGGCTGCATTTTAGCGCGATCTCACCGGCGCTGAACGCCAATGCGGCCGCGGTAACAATGGAACTCCTCCAGGCAGCGAGCCAAAAAAGCATTACCATCTCCGTCGACCTGAACTATCGCGCCAAACTCTGGCAATATGGGGCGCTGCCGACGGACATTATGCCCGCGCTGGTACAGCATTGCGATCTTGTCATGGGTAACCTCTGGGCCGCGGAGAAAATGCTGGGGATCCCCGTCGATCCGGCACTCACTACCGGCAGCAAAGACAATTATCTCGAACACGCCCGCATCAGCAGCAAAAAAATAATGGCAGCTTTCCCCCGGGTAAAACACGTCGCCAAAACATTTCGTTTCGACCATGGACCTACCGGTATCCGGTATTATACAACGTTGTACACGGGCGGGACGCTGTACCACTCGCAAGAGTACCAATCCGAAAGCATCCTGGACAAAGTAGGGAGCGGCGACTGTTTTATGGCCGGTTTGATCCACGGCCTTGCAAAAAATGCCCCAATCCAGGACACCCTCGAATTTGCCACGGCCGCGGCCTATCAGAAACTATTTATTCCCAGCGATGCCACGGACCAGCGCGCGGAAGACATCCTCAAATTTATGCATGCATATGAACGATAAGAAAGTAATTCTGCAAAGCATTCTCGGCCAGGGGATCCTTCCGCTTTTCTATTGGGAAAGTCCTTCGGTCTGCCTGAAAGTCATCCAGACCATGTATCGTGCAGGCGTCCGGGCCGTAGAATACACCAATCGCGGTGTGGCGGCCCTCGATAATTTCACGATGCTCAAAAAGACCCTGGCCACCGAGGCGCCCGATCTTTACCTCGGGATCGGTACGATCAAATCTGCCGCGGAAGCAACCGCCTTCGTCAAGGCCGGCGCCGACTTCATTGTGGCGCCCATTGTGAGCGCCGAAGTCGCGGCGATCGCCGATGCTGCCGGTCTCCTCTGGATACCTGGCTGTATGACACCAACGGAGATATATCGCGCACAGGAACTAAAGGCCGCCGCTATAAAAATATTCCCCGCCAATATTCTCGGCCCCGAGTTCGTGTCCTCCATCCGCGAACTTTTCCAGGATCAGATATTTATTCCTACCGGCGGGGTCGAGATCGACGAGGACAATATCCGCGGCTGGATAAAGGCAGGCGTCAGCGCGGTCGGCTTCGGCAGCCGCCTGATCAGCAAGGATATCTTGAAAACGGAGAATTATGATCTGTTGTATGTAAATACGCTTGAAGCGTTAAAGCTGACGAGAACCATCATAAACGAAATAAAATGAACCTATCCCGGGAAAATCTAAAGACAATAAAGACGGCCAACGTCATCAAGCCGGCGGATGAGCTCTTTTCACTCCCCGAAAGAGTGCTCCAGTTCGGGACCGGCGTTCTGTTACGCGGGCTCCCAGACTTTTTTATCGACAAGGCCAACCGGCAGGGGCTGTTCAATGGCCGCATCGTCGTGGTCAAATCCACCGACACCGGCGACGCCGGCGCCTTCGACCGCCAGGACGGGTTGTATACCCTTTGTGTCCGCGGCATCGAGGACGGCCATAAGATCGAAGAGAACGTCATCTGTTCGGCGATCAGCCGCGTGCTCTCGGCCCGGGATCAATGGACGCAGATCCTGGAACTGGCCCACCGTCCCGAGATGCAGGTCATCATCTCCAATACCACCGAAGTAGGCATTCAGCTCGTCGAGGACGATATCCGCCGCCGGCCGCCCGTCTCTTTTCCGGGAAAATTGCTCGCTTTTCTCTTCGAACGATTTAACGCATTCGGCGGCAGCCCGGATAGCGGCATAGTTATCGTTCCCACCGAACTGATCGTAGACAACGGCAAAAAACTGGCGGGCATCGTAAAAGAACTGGCACGCCTCGGCGAACTGGGCGCGGATTTTACCCAGTGGCTCGAACAGCATTGCCGCTTCTGCTCTTCGCTGGTCGACCGTATCGTTCCGGGAAGACCCGATGCGAGTTCCCTTCATCAATTATCGCATGACCTGGGGTATACCGACGACCTGCTGGCCATCACCGAAGTCTACCGGCTCTGGGCCATCGAAGGCGATGAACGCGTACGCTCCGTTCTCTCTTTTGCCGCCGCCGACGAAGGTGTCATCATCCAGCCGGACATCGAGATCTTCAGGGAGCTCAAGCTGCGCCTGCTGAATGGTACCCATACACTCAGCTGCGGCCTGGCCTGGCTCTGCGGCTTTACGACTGTTAAACAGGCCATGGATGACAGAAACTTCAGCACCTTTGTCGCCGACCTCATGTTTAAGGAGATCGCCCCGGCCATACCCTATGCCATTCCGTTGCAGGAGGCGCGTGACTTCGGTCTCCGCGTCCTCGACCGATTTCGCAACCCGCACCTGCAACACCAGTGGCTGAGCATCACCATGCAATATTCCTCCAAAATAAAAAGCCGCGACATCCCCGTGCTCTTGCGCCATTACCAGCTGCACAACAGCCCGCCGCAGCTTATGTCACTCGGTTTTGCCGCCTACCTGCTGTTCTCGCGTGGTGGATCGCATCCCGTGAACGATGATAAAGCGGAATATTATGCAAGACTATGGGCAGAGTGCACCCCGGCGGAGGTCGTTCGCCGAAGCTTAAGTGACATGTCGCTTTGGGGCACCGACCTCACACAGTTACCCGGTTTCGAGAACGCGGTCCGCGAATATCTCGACGACCTGATGAATAAAGGGGCCACGGCGACGCTGGCCCAGGCCACAACAAAAAAAACAGTTTTATGAGTACCGAACACAAAATACTGAAGGTCCATCCCGCCGACAACGTGCTGGTGGCCCTTACCCCATTGGCAAAGGACGCGAAAGTCACCTATGATGGCCGGGACTATACCATACAGGAAATTATAAAAGCGAAACATAAATTTTCGACCGTCGACCTCGCCCCCGGCGATTCGATCATCATGTATGGGGTCCTCGTCGGCAAGGCGCAGGAGCCGATAAAAAAGGGCGGTCTGATCAGCACGGCCAATGTCAAACATGCTGCCAATGATTTCATCGTGGGCGAACGTAAAACGGAATGGACAAAACCCGACACCAGCGGTTTCAATGGTAGGACCTTCAATGGATTCCACCGCGCCGACGGCAGCGTGGGCACTGCTAATTACTGGGTCGTCGTCCCCATGGTCTTTTGTGAGAACCGGAATCTGGACGTGCTGCAACAGGCGCTCGTCACCGACCTGGGCTATGGCCGCAACCGCAGTTATCAACTGCAAAGCCAGCAGCTTGTGGAATTGTATCGGGCCGGCAAGAGCGTGGAGCAGATCCTGGAGACCGACCTCCGCGCCGACTACGAGAACAATGCCAGCCAAAGGCTGTTCCCCAATGTGGACGGGATCAAATTCCTCAATCACGACGGCGGCTGCGGCGGCACGCGGCAGGATGCACAGGCGCTTTGCGGACTTTTAGCCGGCTATATCACCCACCCCAATGTCGCAGGTGCGACCGTCCTCAGCCTTGGCTGCCAGAATGCCCAGGTCTCGATGCTGGAAGAAGAGATAAAAAAACGTTCTCCGCAATTCTCGAAACCGCTCTATATCCTGGAACAACAGAAGATCGGAACCGAATCGGCCTTCCTCTCGGAAGCCATCAAACAGACTTTTGCCGGGGTCATCCTGGCCAACCGGCAGGAGCGCCAACCCGCGCCGCTTAGTAAACTTTGTATAGGACTGGAATGCGGGGGGTCCGACGGTTTTTCAGGGATCAGCGCCAATCCGGCGATCGGGTATACGTCGGATATGTTGGTGGCGCTGGGCGGGTCTGTCATTTTGAGCGAGTTCCCCGAGCTTTGCGGAGTGGAGCAAAACCTTAGCGACCGCTGTATGGATACCGGCACGGCCGAACGTTTCTCGCACCTGATGCGGACCTATAATGACCGCGCCAAGGCAGTGGGTTCTGGCTTCGACATGAATCCTTCCCCGGGCAATATCCGCGACGGCCTGATCACCGATGCCATCAAATCTGCCGGCGCCGCCAAAAAAGGCGGTACCTCACCCGTTACTGCCGTGCTCGACTATCCGGAAAAGGTCACCAAACCCGGTCTCAATCTGCTTTGCACACCCGGCAACGACGTGGAATCGACAACGGCAGAAGTTGCATCCGGCGCGAACATCGTCTTGTTCACGACGGGGCTGGGGACGCCAACGGGTAATCCCGTGGCGCCCGTCGTCAAGATCGCCACCAATACCGCCCTGTTCGAGCGGATGCGGGATATCATCGATATCAATACGGGTACGATCATCGAAGGAAAAGAGACGATACCCGAGGCCGGCGCCCGGATCCTCGACTATGTGATCGGTGTCGCCAGCGGCGAGATCCAGGTGGCTGCCGTCCGCCATGTGCAGGATGACTTCATCCCCT
>Ga0302326_10001249_pt1 | contig 65652 bp, 54 predicted proteins | sample Palsa_T0_3_FD_202264 | JGI IMG/M metagenome (GOLD analysis project Ga0302326, IMG submission 202264) | Peat permafrost microbial communities from Stordalen Mire near Abisko, Sweden - Palsa_T0_3 | ecosystem: Environmental > Terrestrial > Soil > Palsa > Peat permafrost | place: Sweden: Abisko...
CCCCCGAATCGTCGCCGCAACCTCAGAAGATGCCGGTGAGAAAAAGCACAAGCGAAGGTTAGTTCATGACACTTGGAGGAGTGGCCGAGTGGTTTAAGGCACCGGTTTTGAAAACCGGCGAACTCGTAAGGGTTCCGTGGGTTCGAATCCCTCCTCCTCCGCTGATTTGCAGGGGATTTCGTAGCGGCCCCTGCCGGCCGTTTCGGGCGCCGGCGGCGCCATTCACGTCCTCTTCACATGGCTACCGCTGAGGCCTTCGCGGTCTTCATCCGCCTCTGGTTCGCGCGCACCCCGACCCTCCCGGGAGGACGCCAGGCCGGCCGCGCGCTCGACCGCGCCACGGGCCGAGCGAGCCCCGGCTACGGCTGCTGATTGCGAGCGATGAACAGATCGGAGCAGGGCGACGGCACGGCGCAGCCACGCGGCCCGAAAAGTTCGACCGAAGAACCAGGTTGGCGAACCGCCGTCCGCGCGAAGGCGAGAGCGCCCGCCGATTCGGCCGTCGGCATCCCCGGCAGTAAGCAAGGGGCGCCCGGCCGCAGCGCTCGGCGACCGCGACTCACGTAACCGCCCGCCTCCGGACGATGCTCACCCGGACATTGTTGCTGTGCGAAGCCGGGGCCGGCCCTTCGCCCACAGGATGTCACTTGCGGGCCGCTTTACATAGCCAGCAGGTTACATATACTCAAGGTTATCGATCGACATGGCTGCCTCCAACCACCTCAGCGATACGTTCTCCGCCCTTGCCGACCCGACCCGCCGAGCCATCCTCGCTCGCCTCGCGCGGGGGGAGGCCACGGTTACCGAGCTGGCCAAGCCGTTCGCGATCAGCCAGCCGGCCATCTCCAAGCACCTCAAGGTGTTGGAGCGCGCGGGGCTCATCTCGCGCGGGCGCGATGCGCAGACGCGCCCTTGCAGGTTCGAGGTGCGTCGTTTCAAGGAGGCGACCGAGTGGATGAACCGCTACCGCACCCACTGGGAAGCGAGCTTCGATCGACTGGAAACGCTGCTCACCGAGATGAAAGAGGAGAAAAGCCGTGCAAACAGAAAATGAACAAGCAAAGAAGCCCGAGTTGAGGTTGTCGCGCGTGTTCGACGCGCCCCGGTCGCTCGTCTGGGAGGCATGGAGCAAGGCAGAGTACGTGCAGCGATGGTTTACCCCGGCGCCGCTCACGACGCCGCGCTGCGAGGTCGACCTGCGAACAGGCGGCGTCTTCTATCTGGTGATGAAGATGCCCGATGGAGTCGAGCTGCCGATGGACGCGCGCTTCGTCGAGGTGGTACCGCAAGAGCGCATCGTCTTCGCTGCGACGATTCACGGCGGCGTCCACGTCCACACGACAGTCGCGTTCGCCGACGAAGGGGCAGGCAAGACGCGCCTCGACGTGCACCAAGTCTACTCGCATGAGACGGCGGCGACACGCGGCGCGCCGCAGGGCTGGAAGAGCACGCTCGACCAGCTCGCGGAAGTCGTGCGCAGCATTCGCTGAGCCAGCGCTTTCACCTGGGAGCCCTTGTTCCCGCGACGGAGAGCGCGTCTACTCGCCGCCCATGTGCGACAGCGATTCGTTCGACGACATGGTCGTGTACCGCCTTCGGCGCGAGTTGATGTCCCGGCGAGGCTTCGGTTCTCTGTCGCTCGGCGCGGGTCTCGCGTCGCTGCTGCCTGTCGGCTGCAAGTCAGCCGATTCGGCACCGGGTGCGGTGTCTGCGCCGGCGGTGGCGGCGACGACCGAGTCGGAGGTCAGTATCACGACGCCGGACGGCGCATGCGATGCATACTTCGTCCATCCGACGAGCGGCGCGGCTCCGGCCGTCCTCGTCTGGCCGGACATCTTCGGTCTCCGTCCGGCGTTCCGTCAAATGGGGAAGCGGCTCGCCGAGTCGGGGTACGGGGTGCTCGTCGTGAACCCCTTCTACCGGACGCAGAAGGCGCCGACCTCGTCGCCGCACGCGGACTTCAACGATCCCGCGACGCGTGACGCACTGATGGCGCTGATGCATTCGCTGACGCCGGAGACCGAAATCACCGACGCGAAGGCGCTCACGGCGTGGCTCGACCGGCAGCCGTCCATCGACAAGTCGCGCAAGATGGGGACGACCGGCTACTGCATGGGCGGACCGCTCGTCTTTCGCACGGCGGCGACAAACCCGGAGCGCATCGGGGCCGCCGCGACGTTCCACGGCGGACAGCTCGTGACGGACAGGCCCGACAGCCCGCACCTCCTGGTCCCCAAGATGAAGGCGCATTTCCTGGTCGCGATCGCCGCCAACGACGACGCGAAGGAGCCGAACGCGAAGGAGACGCTCAAGGCGGCGTTCGCCCAGGCGTCGCTCCCCGCGAACGTCGAGGTGTTCGAAGGGACGATGCACGGCTGGTGTCCGCCGGACTCGCACGCGTATAACGAGGACGCGGCGGAGAGGGCCTGGAGCGAGCTGCTCGCGCTGTTCAAGGGCGCGCTCGGGTAGCGTTCTGCACAGAGCCGCGATCGCGCCCTCAGCGAAAACCACGCCGTCACCTGCTCCTCCTCCGCTGCAACTCCGCTCGCCGGCGGGAAACTATGGCGCTTCGCCGGCACCTTCCCGCTCCCTCGTGTCCGGCGCATCCGGCGCGTCCGGCCAGCCGTACGCGTCGACGTAACCCCTCAATCGCGGGTTCGACGCCGACAGCGCGGGCAGCGCCTCGCCTACGCGCTGGCGCGTCCACCACGCCCCGTCGCGGCGCGACTCGCTGAAGCGATAGCGCCAGATCCCCGCGCGAATCCACCTCGGCGGCGCGTCCGGAAACGGGTCGCGCGCGAGCAAGCGTCTTGGCCCCGGTTCGCCCTCGAGGAGCTGCCACACCAGGTGCACGAGCCACGGCTCGCGCTCCATGTTTTCGCCCCGCGCCGCGCCGTTTCCCGCAAACCACATCTGCCAGTCGAGCCGGTAGTGGTACGGCGTCACGATGCACGGGCGACGGCGGAGGTCGCCGGGCATGCAGGGAAGCTCGTACTCTTCCCACCGGGCAGCCTGGTCGGGCGCGGCGTCCGACGTGCCCTCCAGAACGACCTCGTAACGCGCGCGGTCCACGGTGCCGAAGGCGCCGTACGTGTTGACGATGTCGAGCGGGTCGAACGATTGGTTCATCGACTGGTCGCACGACGCGAGGTTGGCGACGGGCCCGATGCTGAGGAGCGCGACGATGACCGCAAACGCCTGCGTGAGCCGCGTCTGCAGCCGCGACGTCGGGAGCCGGACGAATCGATCGAGCCACGATCGGCGCACGCTCGAGGGGATGAAACGCGCGAAGAACGTGTCGTCGAAGCACGCGATCGCCGGGATGAGGGTGAGCCAGTTCAGAAACGACAGGTTCCCGCTCAGGATCAACGTCACCTGCAAGCTCACGAGCAGCAGCCCTGCCGCGTGGCGCCACCGCCGGAAACCGAACGCAAACCATGGGACGACGAGTTCGACGAAGTGGTTGAAGAAGACGCCGGCCGCGTGCACCCACGCGGGCGCATGGTGAAACCACCAGGCCAGCGGGTTCGGGTTGGGCTGGGTCTCGAAGTGGTAGTCGAGGCACGTCAGGTCGCGCCAGCAGGGGTCGTTTCGCAGCTTGATGAGGCCCGCTCCGAGCATCACGCGAAAGATGATCCACCGGAAAAGCCAGACGGGGATCTTCGGCGCCGCCGTGCGTGGCAGGGGCCGGACGCTGCGCAGCGGGCAAAAGAACACCGCGACCAGGCCGGTCTCGAGGAGCTGAATCTCCCAGCCGTAGCCGTAAAAGATCTGCCCCACGTGAACGAACGACATATAGAGGGCCCAGAGGGCGAGTTGCAGGAGCGCGTTGGTGGCGCCGAGCAGCGCTGCGATCGAGAGCGCGACGCCGACGACGCTTGCGACGCGCAGCGCCGCATCGGACGTCCCGAGGAGGCCAGGCCAGAAGAGCGTCGGCTGGCGCCAGAACGCTCCCGCGCCGAGCTGGTCGCGCACGGCCTGGACGTATCCCGCCGCCGGCAATAGGCCGCGCGCGCCTAGCAGCGGCTCGACCTGGAGCGCGAGCCCGATGAACGCCGCGAGATACACGAACGCGAGAAGGCGCAGGAGCACCAGGCGCGTGAGCTCATAGGTCGCCTCTTCGCGCGGCAGTCGCTGCCACCAGGCCGTGCGAAACGGCGTCGGCTCGCCCTCCGCCGCCACTTGGCGATCCACCTCGATGGGTGCGTGGCCGTCCGCCGACGTCATCGCCCCGAATGGTACGATGGCGTACGATGGCGCGGTGATTCGTTCCCTCAGCCGGCCCTTCCCCACGCGATGGGGCGCCCCCGTCATCGATCGCGTCGACACGGCAATCTTCGTCCGCACGTATTACGTCAACTGCATGTCGTGCACGTACTGTGGCGACTCGTGCTGCCAGTACGGATCCGACATCGACGTCGACAACGTCGCCCGGGTCGAGGCGCACGCGGCCGACCTCGAGCGCTTCACGGGCGTGCCGCGCGACCGCTGGTGGACGGGCGAATGGACCGACGACCGCGAGTTTCCTGGCGGCCGGCAGACGCGTACGCGCGTCGAGGATGGCTCTTGCGTCTTTCGCAACCGCAAGGGGCGCGGATGCATGCTGCACTCCTTCGCGCTCGAGAAGGGGCTCGACTACCACGAGATCAAGCCGATGGTCGCCTCGCTCTTCCCCGTCACCTTCGACTATGGCCTCCTCCACCCTTCGACCGAGATCGCCGATCGGTCGCTGCAGTGCATCGACGACGGGCCGTCCCTCTACAAAGGCGTCCGCGGCGAGATCGAGTGGTACTTCGGCCCGGAGCTCGTCGAAGAGCTCGATGGCATCGAGGCCGAGCCGGGCGGCCGCCCAGGACTTGCGGGAATGTCCGGGGCAAAGTAGGTTCTTTGCCCCGATCGCTTCCGGGAAGGAGCTTCACCCCCCAATGGCCCGCGTTACCGTCGAAGACTGCCTCGAGCGCGAGGACAACCGTTTTGCCTTGGTCGTCCTGGCGGCGCAGCGGACGCGCGCGCTGATGAAGGGCGCCGGTCAGCTCGTCCCGTCGAAGAATAAGGCCGCCGTGACGGCGCTGCGCGAGATTGCCGCCGGCAAGGTGCACTACGACCGGGCGACCAACGAGGCCGTCCGCGAATACATCGAAGAGGTCACGCGTCGCGAGTTCGGTTGAGCGACGCAGGGGGCCCTCGATCGGCCGGCCCACCGCCCGGACGACGAGAAGGCCCGCGCGACGCCGAGCTCGAAGCCGGCGCCCGTGCGCATTACGACGACCCTGCTTACTACGCGTCCACGTACGGGGCGCGGATCGACGACGTCACGTATTACACGGACCTCGCGATTCGCGCGGGCGGGCGCGTCCTCGAATACGGCGTCGGCAACGGGCGGATCGCCATTCCGATAGCGCGCCACGGCATCGAAGTCGTGGGCGTGGACCATTCGGCGCCGATGCTCGCAGACCTGCGCGCTCGCCTCGCGGGCGAACCTCCCGAGGTGCGGCGGCGCGTGCGCTTGGTGCGCGGCGACATGCGGGAGGTGCGGCTCGAGCAGCGGTTCGACCTCGTGTTCGCGGCGTTCAACACCGTGCTGCACCTCTACGATCGGCAGGACGTCGAGCAATTCCTGGCGCGGGTGCGGGCGCACCTCGCGCCGCGCGGGCGCTTCGTGGTCGACCTTTCCATCCCCTGCGCCGCCGACCTCGCGCGACCGGCCGGGCGGGCGTACTCGGCCCCTCGATTCCGGCATCCCACGGCGGGCGTCGTGGTCAGCAATCGCGAGTACTTCGAGTACGACCCGCTTCGTCAGGTGCTGTTTGTGTCGATGGAGTTCGAGCCCGTCGGTCAGCCCGCACGTGGGTGGGTAACGCCGCTCGCGCACCGGCAGTTCTTCCCGCGTGAGTGGGAGGCGCTCCTGCACTACAACGGCTTCGCGGTCGAGCGCGTCGAGGGAGACTTCGAAGGAGGCGAGTTGACGGCGGACAGCGACACGATGGTGTGGCACGCGAAGCGAGCGCCCCGCCCGCGACGGACGTAGGCGATGAGCATCGCCGAGCGGCTGACGAAGGTCCGCGCGCGTATCGAGGGCGCGGAGCGCCGATCGGGTCTCGGCGGCGAGGTCAAGCTCGTGGCCGTATCGAAGAAGCAGCCGGTCGAGGCGATCCGTGAGGCCTACGCGGTGGGCCAGCGCGCCTTCGGCGAGAACTACGTGCAGGAGCTCGTAGCAAAGGCCGACGCGCTCCGGGATTTGCCGGACCTCGAGTGGCATTTCGTCGGCCACCTTCAGACGAACAAGGCCAAAGCGGCGGTCCGCGTCGCGCACGTCGTGCATTGCGTCGACTCCGCGGCGCTGGCGAAGGAGCTCGGGAGACGGGTCGCGGCGAGGCCCGCCGGAGTCGGGATCGATCGTCCGCCCCTCCCAGTGCTCATCGAGGTGAACGTCGGGGGCGAGCCGCAAAAGCCCGGCGCCTCGCCGGCCGAGATCGACGAGGTGATCGCCGCCGTCCGAGCGCAGCCTGCCCTGGCGCTGCGCGGACTGATGACGATGCCGCCCGCGGGCGACCTGCAGGCAGCGCGCAGGGTCTTCGAGACGCTGGCCCTTCTGCGAAATCTGCATGGTGGCGAGGCCGCGATGCCCGAGCTCTCGATGGGGATGAGTCAGGACCTCGAGGTGGCCATCGCGTGCGGCGCGACGATGGTGCGCGTCGGCACGGCCATCTTCGGGCGCAGGGAGCCGGCGGCGTGACGGCGCGATGCGCTCGCCTTTGCGGGCGGCTCGCGGCTTCGCTCCTCGGCTAGCTGCGTCGCACGAGGCGTAAAAACTCACGCGCGCCGCGCGCCCATGCCCCCCGGCCACCCTTCGGCGGCCGCGCGATCGACGCGAGCACTGTTCTCACGCTGCTGTCGTCGGGGCGCAGCGCAAGGGCGCGGTTCGCGGCTTCGAGCGCTTCGGTGCGACGGCCCGACGCGGCGAGCGCCCGGGCGAGCACCGTCAAGATGGGCGCGGACTCGGCCTCGAGCAAAGCGGCGCGGCGCGCGTGCGATAGGGCCGCGGGAACGTCGTCGACCTCGAGCAGCACGCTGGCGAGCTCGGCGTGCACTTGCGCCGCGCCCGGGGCCGTCTCGAGCGCCACCTCGAGCGCCCCGCGCGCGGCGATCCAGCGTCCCCTGCGGCGTTCGGCCGTGGCCGCCGCGAGCCATCCCTGCCACGCGTTGTGCAACGTCGCGAGCCGGCGCGCCCGCGCCGCGATGTCCGCTAGGTTCCCCACGGGGGCCACATGGGCCGCCCGGAGCACGCTCTGCAGCTCGAGCTCGGCCCTCGGATCGTCGAGAGCAAGCTGCGTGATCTGCGCCTCTGCCGCCGCGGCCGACTCCGGTGCCGCGAGCGCCACGTGGGCCAGTCGTGTCCGCGCCACGTCCTTGTCGCCCAGCGTGATCTGCGCGCGCGCGAGGGCTACCGACGCGTGCGGGTCGTCGGGGACGAGGGTCAGGATGCGCTCGCACAGGCGAGCCACACGGGACGCGCGAGAGAGCCCTTGAGCTTCGGTCGCGAGCGCGAGCTGCACGGCGCGACGCAGGACGTCCGGCGTCGCGCGTGCCTCGGCGAGGGCCGCGTCGACGAGCCTCTGCCCCGACGTCACGTCGCGCTCGCGCATCGCGAGAGCCGCGTGGTTGCCTCTGGCGAGGGGAGGCACGGCGGCGCGCGCGCGCGCGCGCCGCCACGACGCTGCAGCGGCCTCGATTTCGCCTGTCGCCGCGTGCACGACGCCGCGTTCGGCGAGCAGCAGCGGGTCTCCGGGCGCCCGGCCGAGGCCCGCGTCGATCGCAGCCAGCGCGGCCTGGGAGAGCCCCTGCGCGCGCAACGACTGCGCGAGCAGGGCGTAGGGGAGCATGCGCGTCGGCGACAGGACGATGGCCTCGTTCATGCGTCGCTCGGCGTCGCGCGGTCGCCCCAACCGCAGGTGCATGGCGGCAAGCGCCTCGAGCAGCTCGACGTGCCCTGGAGCATCCGCGGCGGCGCGCTCGAGCGCGCGCACGGCCGCGGAAGCGAGGCGGGGATCCGGCGCGGAACCCGCCGCAACGTCGAGGGCGAGCGAGGCTAGACGTCCGGCCGGGTAACGAGCCTTGGGTGCATCGCCGATCGCGCGTCCCAGGTGAAGCATCGCGGCTAGGCGATCGTGAGGGCCCCCCCGGCTGGGGTCGTGCAAGGCGCACCGCTCGGCGCGGAGCACGCTCTCGAGCGAGTCCCAGCCGAGGTCCTGGATGTCGTGGAGCGCGCCGATCTCGCCGCCGAGGCGCGCGCCGAGCTGCTCGAACGCGTTCACGAGCGTCGCGCCGGTGTCCGCGCCATCGAGCGCAGCGTCGACGCGGGCTCGGGTTCTCCCGTCCTGGACGTCGAACGCGAGCAGCTGGATCGTGCCGGCCCCGTCGATCGGCGGCTCGAAGGAGCCAGTGAGCACGAGCGTGACCGCGCTCGGGGCGTCGCCGCGCCCGGAGATGTCTCGCCACGCATCGGGGGGCACGAAGGCTTCGACGGGCGACGGCACGCCCGACTCTCCTCGATCCCCACCAGCCGGCGCGGCCGGGCCGTGCAGCTGTGCGAGGGCCACGCCGCCACCGTCGACGTGAACGAAGGCGTGCACCATCGCTGCCAGGCCGAGCCCGAGGCCTCGCCCTTCGGCGGGTACGCCGAACGGGATGACGACGACGCGGGGAGCCGGCACGGAGCGAGACTCTAGCGCGACGCCAGCCAGAGCAACCGTCGTGGAGTGAAGCTCGCTACGACGACGCGCGAAATCGGTCGGTCGCCTCGACGAGTTCGTGTAGCGTGCCTGGCTCGCTGGCCGCGTGACCCGCGTCGGGCACGATGCGCAGATCCGCCTCCGGCCACGCGCGGTGCAGAGCCCACGCCGACTCCATCGGGCAGACAACGTCGTAGCGCCCCTGGACGACGACGCCCGGGATGTGCCGGATCCTGTCGACGTTGCCCAGAAGGTCGCGCGGCGGCTCGAGCCACGCGTGGTGTACGAAGTAGTGGCACTCGATGCGCGCGAAGGCGACGGCGAACTCGTCCCCGTCGGTCTTGTCGATGAGGGACCGATTGGACAAGAGGCAGCTCGTCGAACCCTCCCAGACGCTCCACGCCTTTGCGGCGCGCAATCGAACTCCGGGATCGTCGGAGGTGAGCCGCCGGTAGAACGCCATTACGAAGTCGCCGCGCTCGCCCTCGGGGATGGGCTCGACGTACTTCTCCCACGCGTCGGGAAAGAGGGCACTCGTGCCACGCTGGTAAAACCAGGCAACCTCCTGGTCGCGGATGAGGAAGATGCCCCGCAGGACGAGCTCCGTGACCCGTGAGGGGTGGGTCTCCGCATAGGCGATGGCCAGCGTGCTGCCCCAGGACCCACCGAACACCTGCCATCGTTCGATGCCCAGGTGCGCGCGAAGCTCTTCGATGTCGCTGACGAGATCCCAGGTCGTGTTGTCGATGAGCGACGCGTGGGGCGTGCTCTTGCCGCACCCGCGTTGGTCGAAGAGCACGATGCGGTACGCCACGGGGTCGAAGAAGCGGCGATGGTTCGGCTCAGTGCCGAACCCCGGGCCGCCGTGCAAGAACACGACGGGCTTGCCGGCCGGATTGCCGCTCTCCTCGAAGTACAGCTCGTGCAGGTCCGAGACCCGCAACCGGCCCGTGCGATACGGCTCGATCGGCGGGTAGTAGCCGCGGCGCTCCGGCGCGTTCAAGCGCCCTTCTTGGACTCGCGCAGCTCGCGTCGCGCGCGCCGTCCTTCGGATTTGTCGTCCGTCTTGGTGCGCGAGCTCGCGAAGCGCGCCAGCGGAAACCGAGCGCTCGTCACGCCGACCTCGGACGCCTTCACCCGATCGCGCGCGAGCTCGATGAAGCGCGTCTGCGCACGGAAGGGCGTCTGGCCCGGCTTCGCATGGACGCGCTCGTACTTGCCATCCGGCTTGAGCGCCCAGCTCTTGGCCGTGTCCGACGCTTGCATCTGCAAAGCCTCGATGAGGCGCCCCCGGATGACGGGGTCCTCGAGCGGGATGAGCGTCTCCACGCGGCGGTGGAAGTTGCGCGGCATCCAGTCGGCGCTCGAGATATACACCTCGTCCTTGCCGCCGTTCGCGAAGTGGAACGCGCGACCGTGCTCGAGGAAGCGATCGATCATCGCGTGGACCTCGATCGTTTCGCTGACGCGGGGCACTCCGGGGCGAAGGCAGCAGATCCCGCGCACCGCGAGCGTGATCGGAACACCCGCCTGCGACGCGCGGTAGAGGGCCTCGATGACGTCGGCGTCCACGAGCGCGTTCATCTTGGCCATGATGCGCGCGGGCCTGCCCGCGCGGGCGTGCTCCGCCTCGCGGCCGATGAGGCCGAGCACGGCCTCGTGCAGCCCGAGTGGGGCGACGATGAGTTTGTTCCACCTGGGCGGCGCGCTGTAGCCCGTCAGCAGGTTGAAGAGGCTCGAGACGTCTTCGCACACGTCGGCGCGCGACGTGAAAAACGAGAGATCCGTGTAGAGCCGAGCCGTCGTCGGGTTGTAGTTGCCCGTCGACAAATGCGCGTAGCGCCGGAGCTTGCCCTTCTCCCGGCGCACGACGAGCAGGCACTTGGCGTGCGTCTTGAGGCCGAGCAGCCCGTAGACGACGTGGGCGCCCGCCTGCTCGAGCATGCGGGCCCAGACGATGTTCGACTCCTCGTCGAAGCGAGCCTTCAGCTCGACGATCGCGGTCACCTGCTTGCCGCTCTCCGCGGCGCGAACGAGCGCCTTGACGATCGGCGAGTCGCCGCCGGCCCGGTAGAGCGTCTGCTTGATGGCGAGGACATCCGGATCGTCAGCCGCGCGGGTGATGAAGTCGACGACGCTGTCGAACGACTCGTACGGGTGCTGCAGCAGGACGTCTTGCTCGCGAAGGGTCGCGAAGAGGTCGTCCACCTCGCGGTTGGGGGAGATGGGATGCGACGTGAACGGATCGTCGCGCAACGACCGCATCTCGTCCCGCGAGTCGCGCGAAAGGCCCATGAGGTCCGACAGGTTGAGCATCCCGCCGACGGAGTAGACGTCCTTCTCGGGATCGAGCTTCAACGCCTTCACGAGCTTGGCCAGCGATCCGGGCGGAGGATCCCCGGAGACCTCGAGGCGCACGGCGTTGCCGCGCTCGCGTCGGCGGAGCTCGAGCTGGATCGACTGCAGGAGGTCGTCGCCCTCTTCTTCGTCGACCTCGATGTCGAAGTTGCGCGTCACGCGGAACACGTAGACGCCCTTGATCCGGACGCTCGGGAAGATCGTCGACGCGTGCCGCGCCACGAGGTCCTCCAGCATGAGGAACGCGCGCGCCGGGTGCCCGCTCGGCGTCTTGATGCCCGCCACTGGCAAGAGTCGCGGCAGCACCGAGGGCACCTGCACGACACCGAACCCCTGGTCTTGCGTCCCTTCGCGCGTGAACATCACGCCGAGGTTGAGGCTCTTGTTTCGCACCTGGGGGAACGGATGGCCCGGGTCGATCGCGATCGGCGTGAGGATCGGGAAGACCTCGTTCTGAAAGCGCGCGTCGAGATCTGCCAGCGCCTCTGCAGAGAGGTCGCCCGGCTTGACGAAGACCATCCCGGCCTCGGCCAGCTTGGGCAAAAGGACCGCGAGGGTCGACGACTGCGTCACGACCAGCTCGTGAACGCGCTGCGAGATCGCGGCGAGCTGCTCGCTCACCGTCATCCCGTCCGGTCCCATCTCGTCGACTTCGCCCGTCAGCTGCTGCTTGAGGCCGGCGACGCGCACCATGAAGAACTCGTCGAGGTTGCTCGAGACGATCGCGTGAAACTTCAATCGTTCGAGCAGCGGCACGCTCTCGGTGTCGGTCTCGGCGAGCACGCGCGCGTTGAACTCGAGCCACGAGAGCTCGCGATTCAGGTAGAGCGCGGCCGACCGCAGATCGATGGGTTCGGTGGGCGGCGGGAGCTGGGACGCGGAGACGGGTGGCGGCGGGGGCACGGACGCCACGGCCGACCCCGCGCTTGGCGCCGTCCACGGGATCGGCGCCTGGGGGGTGAGGGTAGCGGGGCTGGTGTCCGTCATTGTTCGTTCTGGTCGTCACCCATTGGGAGGGCCCGGCGAGGGACCCCGCGGGAGGGCTCCGAGTGTAGCTCAATGAGTCTGTGGGCGCGCGCCATCGGGGACGGCCGAGCCAGCCGGCGCCAGGTCATCCCGCATCCACACGTGATTATGGCCGAATCGCGCTGTCTCGCGATACCGCGCCCGGACCCACGGCGCCGCCCTCTCGCAGTGCGCCTCGAAGTCATCCCAAGCGCTCGAGACGCTGAGGAGCGGGACGCCGTCCATGAACACGAAGGCGGCCGGGGGGCGCGCCTCGAGGCGCGCGAGCAGGTCGTCCTCGTGCTGATCGCGGATCGCGCGGATTCGCTCGGACTGCGCTTCGTCCGGCGCGCCGCCCGTTCCCCCCTGGAGCGCGGCGTCCACGTTGAGATCGTAAGCATAGATGTAAGGCGTGGCGCTCGTGCGACGGGCGAGGAAAAGCAGGTAGGCGTCCATGCCGTAGGTCTGCACGCGATCGTCGGGAGCGGTGTGCTCGCGCAGATAAGCCGCCGCCTGGCGCATCTCGAACGGGAAGAAATCGGGGCGCGGGAAGTGATCGAAGTACGCAGCGGTCTCGCGCGCGGCCGGGGTCTGCGCGCTCCAAAGAAGCCAGACGGCGCGGATATGCGGCGAGTCCTGGAGCGCCGTGGCGACGCGGAGGGCGATCACCGTGCCGAGTGCGAGGGGGACGGTTCGCAGGAGCGCCAGTCGACGCCGCGCCACGCGCGTCCGATCGGTGAGCCACGCGGCAAGCGCGAGCCACTGCAGGTGCACGCCGGCCGTGACGGGGTGAAAGTGGTAGGGAAACCCTTTCCCCTGCACGACGACCCCTGCGAGCGCGCACCCGGGGAGGAGCGCGAGGCCAAGGGCTCGCCGCGGCATCTCGCCCGTGAAAACGAGTCCCAGCATGACGACGGTGCCGGACACGGCGAAGACGGCCTGCGTGGCCCGCCAGGGCTCCGAGAACATGTCGGCCGGGGAGCGCGGCCAGATGAAGCGGTACATCGCCGGGACGTCGGCCCACTGGATATGGGCGAATGCACGCGCGTCGCCGTACGCGAACAGCAGCAACGTCATGACGATCCCTGCGGCGAGGGCGCCGCCGCCAAAGGCCAAGAGCGCCCGTCGCCTCGACACGAACGGCTCGCGAAGCCCGTCGTCGAGGATGAGCGCCATCAGTTGAGCCATCGTGAAGAAGACGTACGTCGGTTTGCCGAACCACGGCACGACGCCAAGGCCGCCGGCCACCGCCAGCAGCAAGGCCTGGCGTCGCTGCCCGCGCGGTCCGCGATGGACGGCCCATGGGGCCTGCGCGACGATCTGGAGCCCGACCCCTGGCAACATGAACCAGTCGAAGAAGCTCTCCCGCTGGGCCATCTCCCAAAAATCGAACAGCAGGTATTGCCCGCTCAGGACGACCCATCCCGCCAGGGCCCAGGCCGCGCGCTCGAGGGGCTCGGGGGCGCGCGGCGATCGAAGGCCCGGCAGGCACGCGCCGACAATCGCGAACGACACGCCGGTGAGCGTGAGATCCAGCACGTGGAATCGATGCTCATCCCCGCCACCGAGGGCGAGAAAGACCATGTGAATGAAGTGGGTCAGCGGCCCGTTGACGTCGCGCACGTCGCGGTAGTCCACCTCGCCGCGGGCGAGGGCCCACGCGACGTACTGGAAGATCCCCTGGTCCCGCCCGATCGGCGCAAGGCTCGCGTTACGCGTCGCTCCCACCACCCAGAACAGCGGTGGGAGGGCAATCGTCAGGGCGACGAGCACCGCGCGCCCCATCCGGAGGCGTCCGAATGGATGCAGATTCCAGGGGCTCATGCGGTGGCGATCTCTACAGGATTCCTCGATCTTTCGCCCACGGACCGCTGTTGGCACGTTCGTGGCTTGCCTCGGTGGCGTGCGAGGCTGCAAATCGCAAGAGCTCGCGGCAGGGGCTGCCGGAGCGTAGATTTCTCGCGGCAAACGTGACCACTATCTCCACCACGATGACGGAAGCGGCCCGGCGTTTGACGGTGCCCAACCAGCCCGCCGCAGAGCTTCGAGCCCGTGGGTTCGCCGAAGCGCTCGCGGCGGCGCGTGGCAAGCACGTGCTCATCGCGCTGCGCGGCCACCCGGATCCGGACGGGATTGCCTGTGCCATCGCCCAAGCGCACATCGCGCAGCGCCTGGGCGTCGCGCAGACGACGGTCGCGTACTGTCACGAGCTCAGCCATCGCGAGAACCGTGCGCTCGTCAAGCTGCTCGGCCTGGACCTCCGCAAGATCAAGACGGTGCGGGAGCTCGGCAAAGTGGATTTTCTGGCGCTCGTCGACGCCCACGAGGTCGACCCCGACTTGGCCGATGGGGGCGACTACGAAGTCTTGACGATCGTTGATCACCATCGGCCGGCGTCTCCACCCAAGGCACGCTTCGTCGACATGCGGATGGATGTCGGCGCCACGGCGACGATCTTCGTCGAATACCTTCTCGAACTCGCCGTCCTCGACCCGGACGCGGAAGAAGACCGCCGCATCGCCACGGCGCTCATGCACGGCCTGTCCACAGACACGGATGACTTCACCTTCGCTCGGTCCACCGATTTCCGCGCGGCGGGCCAGATCGCGGAGATCTGCGACCGCGACCTCCTGCAAGACCTTTCGCGGCGGCTCATCGCGCCCACGGCGATGGACGTCATCGCCCGCGCCCTGCAGGCCCTCGGCGTCCGCCGCAACTTCGCGATGGCCGGCGTAGGGTTCGTGACGGAGGCCGAGCGCGACACCATTGCGCAGGCGGCCGACTTCTTGGTCCGGCGTGAGGACATCGACACGTGCGTCGTGTACGGGGTCGTGGGAGACAAATACATCGAGGGGTCGCTGCGGACCCACTCCGCGAGCGTCGACCCTCCGGTCTGGCTCGAGCAGGCCTTCGGTACGGATGAAAAAGGCCGTCCCTACGGCGGAGGGCGGCGGGATAAGGGGGGCTTTCGAATCCCGATCGGGTTCCTCGGTCGCGTGACCGACCGTGCTCAGCTTTGGCAGCTCGTGGAGCACGCTGTCCGAACCGCCCTGCTTCGCCAGTCCGGAGAAGACCCGACGCCGGGCGTACTGGTCCCTCCGGTCGCGCCCACCTGAGGGGCTGTAGGTCCCGCCGGCCGCGGTGCCGCGATCTCCCCTCGATTGCCATCGAGCTGGGGGCGGGCGTAAGGTTTACAGCAAATGCGCGGACCAAGCGTCCCGCCCGCGACCGGGGGGACGGTGCGCCAAGGGGGCAAGGAGGAACTGCGGGCGTCTGTCCTGAAGACGTACCTCATTCGTGTGCGCACCGAGAAGGGCGAGCGCGCGGTGCAGCAGCTGCTCGCCGGCGCCGGCATCGATCCCAGCGCGGTCGACAACGAGACGGGGTGGGTCAGTCAGCTCGCGGCGAAGCGCGCGCTCGTCGCCATTTCGGCCCTCTTGGGGCGCGACGCGATCCGGCATCGGGGCGAATGGGCGACGCACCCGGAGTCGCTCGGCGTCCTGGTGCGAATGCTGCGGACCAGTCGCCGGCCATTGGACGCGTACCACTACCTCGCGCAGAACACGCGTGAAGTGACGCGGGTGGGAGCGTGGTCGATCGACGAGCTCCCGGAGCAGCGCGGGTCGACGAAGCGGGTCCAGCGCGTGAGGATGACTTACCGCCCTCGCGACGAAGGGTCGGACGACTCGGCCGAGCGTTCGTCCCGCGAGGGTGACGAGCTGCTCTGCGACGCGCGCGCCGGCGAGCTTGCGAGCCTTCCCAACATCTGGGGCCTGGGCGACGCCTCCGTTTCGCACGAGACCTGTCTCACGCGCGGCGGCGACTGCTGCGTCTACGACGTGAGCTGGACGTCGCTGCGCGCGCGTGAAGGGATGATCGCCGGCGCGGCCGTCGCCGCCGTCGTGTGCGGCGGCGCGGTGGCGGCCGCGGGCGGACTGCTCGCAGGAGCGTTGGCGGCCGTTCTCGCCGGTGGGCTCGGCGGCGCCGCCGGTTTCATGCGGGACCGCGCCCGAGACGAGGTGGTGTCGCGCGTCTTCGAGCGCAATCGCATCGCGGCCCTCGAGCGCGGACTCGAGCTGCGAGGGGACCTCGGCGCCGCGCCGGGCGAACTGACGGGCACCGTCCTCGGCGGCAAGTACCGCATCGGCCGGAAGATCGGCTCGGGCGGGATCGGCGTCGTCTACGCCGCGGAGCATGTCACGCTCGGCCACGAAGTCGCCGTGAAGGTCCTGCGGGGCGCCGCCGCGCGTGACGGCGGGGAGATCGCGAGACTGCGCCGCGAAGCGTACATCCAGGTGCACGTCGAACATCCGAACGTGGCGCGCGTCCTCGACCTCGACCAGATGTCCGACGGGAGCGTCTACGTCGTCATGGAACGGCTGGTGGGTCGATCTCTCGCGGACAAGCTCTCGCGCGACGGATTGCTCACACCGACGCAGGCGGTCGCGATCTTCACGCAGGTGTGCCGCGCGCTCGACGCTGCGCATAAAAAGGGCGCCGTGCACCGCGACCTCAAGCCAGGCAACGTGTTCCTGTGCGAGGACGGCAACGCGAAGGTGCTGGATTTCGGCATGAGCAAGCTCGCGAGCGCCGAGTCGCTCACGCAAGCGGGATACACGCTGGGCACCCCCGAGTACATGGCGCCCGAGCAGTGCATCGGCGCGCAGGTCGAGTCGCGCACGGACATTTACGCGCTCGGGGTCCTCATGTACGAGGCGCTCACGGGGGAGCTTCCCATCGTGGCGCAATCAAGGCGGGATCTGCTGGATCTCCACCAGCGGCAGATCCCCACGCCGATGCGCCAGCGGCGCCCGGATCTGCCCATCCCAGAGGCGCTCGACGCCGCGGTGATGCGTTGCCTCAAGAAGCGTCTCAACGAGCGGCCCAAGAGCGCGGCGCAGCTGGAGCAGATGCTCGCGGCGGTCCCGCTCGATGGAACCCCCGCGGTCTACCCTCCCGGCACCGCGCGGCGCGCGCCGTCTTCGACCGCGGCGACTACCCCCGTAGAAGCCACACGAGCCCAGCGAGGCTGAGGACGAGCAGGCCCACAGCGGCGGCCATCACGAGGCGATCGGACGCGGACCACCGTGGGCCCCTCGCGGGCGGTTTCTTCGAAGGGGCGACCGCGGCCGCAGGTGCCGCCGAGGGGCTCGAGGCAATCGCGCCCGGGGCCGGAACGCTCGGCGGTGGAGGCGGGGGGCCCGGAGGTTCGGGCGCGAGCTCGGGCGACAGCGGCCGATCGGGCGCGTTCTCGATACGCGCGAGGGCATCGCTGATCGGCTCTTCGAGCGCGAGTACGGTGCGGCCGATCTTGATCATGACCGTCGGGCGCCAGGGCACCGCGCGGTCCGCGGGCGCGCGCGCTTCCCCCATCCAGGTGCCATTCTTGGCGCCAAGGTCCTGGACCGAGACGGCGCCGTCGGCCACGGCGAGCCGAATGTGTTCGCGAGAAGTGTCTTGGTCCGAGAGGGCCAAGTCGCAATGAGACGCGCGCCCGACGACGAACGACCGTCCAGGTTCGAGCGGAAGCACGACGCCCTGATCCTTTCCTTCCACGACGCGGACCTTCATGGTCAGATCTTCGCCGAGCGCCTCCAGCTCTTGCGAGACGAGCGCCAGCGCCAGGTCCCGCGTCAGGACGGCGAGGTCGCGCGTGACGACGGCGCCCGGTTCGACGCGAAGCTCGAGCCACAGCTTGCCCACACGCATCATGTCGCCGGATCGCAGCACGCGAGAGGTGCGCGGCGCGATCCGCACCCCCCCCACGAAGGTGCCGTTCGTGCTGCCTTCGTCCACGACGACGAAGTCGGCGCCCTGCGCCTGAAGGGTCGCGTGACGGTGGCTGACGGTCGGATCCGGCAGGCGCACGTCGCTGCCCGCGCCACGCCCGATGACGACGCGCTGCGTTCCGTCGAACGTCAGGCGCACGTTGTTGCTGCCCGCGGTGCGGACGAGAACCGTGATCGCCATGGGCGCGGGCTAGGGCGGCAACCGTGCCGTGCCGGCGGCCGGCGAGACGTGCCGCACGACCCAGTCGACGACGTTCTCGGCGGCGTCGCGGCCGAGGTGCCGGCTCAGTTCCTGAATGCCCGTCGGCGACGTGACGTTGACCTCCGTCAGCTTGCCGCCGATGAAGTCCAGCCCAACGAAGACGAGGCCGTCCGCGTTGAGCCTCGGCCGCAGATCCGCGACGACGGCGCGCTCGTCCGGCGTCACCGAACACGGCTCCACGCGCCCGCCCACGTGAATGTTCGACCGCACGTCGTCCTCGCGAGGCACGCGGTTGATCGCGCCGAGGACTTCGCCGTCGAGCAAGAGGACCCGCTTGTCGCCGGCGCGGACGGCGGGCAGGTACTCCTGCACCATGGCGTGACGCGTCCCCTCCGCCGTGATGTAGTCGACGATTGACCGCGAGTTGCGGTCTCCCTTCGATACCACCATCACTCCGCTGCCTCCGGCGCCATCCAGCGGTTTGACGACGGCGGTCCCGACCTCCGACACCCATCGATGGATCCGGTCGCGATCGCTGGCGACGAGGGTCTTCGGCATGTGGCGCACGAAGTGGAGCGTATAGAGCTTCTCGTTGGCGTCACGGAGACCGCGCGGGTCGTTCACGACGAGCGTACGGCCCCGCACGACCTCCAGGAGCTGCGTCAGGTAAAGGTACTGCGCGTCGAACGGTGGGTCCTTTCGGATGAAGACGCAGTCGACATCGGCCAGGCGGACGTCCACGGCGCTCTCCAGGGTGAAGTGCGGCGGCAGGTCGCCTACGTGCAACGGACGGACGCGCGCCCAGACATCGCCGCCTTCGACATAGACGTCGCGAGGCGTGCAATGGAGCGACGCGTGGCCCATCCGCTCGGCGGCACGCTGGATGGCGAAGGTCGTGTCCTTGTCCGGCAGGACCCGATCCATCGGGTCCATCACGTAGACGAAGCGCATGGGCGCAGCGAGCATAGCCGAAGCACGCGGCGGCGCAGCGGGGCGCGCCCGCCAGGGCGAGCGTCAGCGATCGTCGTAGACCATGGCCACGAGCTGCGCGCTCTTGTCCTGATCCAGATCGCTAGCCATCAGGTAGCCGACGCCCTCGCGCTGCGCCGCGGCGACGGAGTAGCCCTTCTCCCGCCCGACGCGGACCTCTGCGGTGCCGACGGCGCGCGGCGCGAAGTTGGCCATGGCCGTGCCCACTTCGATCTTCTGCGCGTCGTAGACGACGACGCTCACGCGGCGTGCATCATCCCCGGAGCCGACGATGTACTGGAGAATCGCGGCCCGCTGGGACCGCATCGGCAAAAGCCGACCCCCGACGAGGCGCGCCCCGTCTCGCTCGAAGCTTGTCGGACGCACGGGCACCCCCACGTACCGCTCGAGGCCCCGAACCGCCTGCGGGGTGACGGCCTCCGGCGGAAGCGGCTGCGAGTGCTCTGCCACGAGCTCGGCGAGAAGCTCGTCGCCGAAGCCCGCGTGGGCTTCGTTCGTCGCGGTCGGCGTCCCGCGTGTGGACACCCCCCAAAAGAGGGCGATGGCCGCCGCCGTCGCGATGGGGACCATCGTCGGCCACGACGCGAGCCGCACCATCATCGGAACGGCGCCGACCCCGTACGGGTCGCCCGATCCCTCCGCGTCGCGCGCGAGCTCGGCCGCCATCGCGTTGCCGATTCGATCGCGCAAGCCGGCGGGCGCCGGGGCCCGCACCACTCTCTTCATCGACCCGCGCATCGCTCGAAGCAGCTGGACCTCTTCGCGGCAGGTCGTGCAGTTCGCTACGTGGTCTCCGATCTCGATCGTCTGCGCGGCGTCGCACTCGCCGTCGAGGTACGGGCCGAGCGTGCGTATGCGGTCGCGGCAGGTAGCCATGCGCGTCATGCCGCACCCCGCTTCCGCGCTCGGAAGTCGGCCAAGCTCGACGGGCGCAGGTCGCTCGCGTTCGGCCCAGTGCTCGCCTCGGCCGCCTTTTGGCTCCGGACGTTCGGCTGGCCGACGTGCTCCTCGCCCTTCACGATGCCGAGCGAGAGAGCGTGATTGTAGAGGGAACCCTGGAGCAACTTGCGCCCGCGGTGCAGGCGGCTCATCACCGTGCCCACTGGGCAGGCCATGATCTCCGCGATCTCGTTGTACGAGAACTCTTCCACGTCGCTCAGGATGACGGCGAGCCGGAACTCGGCAGGGAGCGCGTCGAGCGCACGACGTATCTCGTCCTCGACGAGTGGCATGAGGGCCAGAGTCTCCGGATCGCGCAGCTGCCGCATCGTGTTGGCGCTTACCCACCCGTCGGCGAGAGGGTCGGCGTCGGGGCCGTCGAGCACCGACCGCTCGAGACCGCCGCGGCGGTACTTGTTGATAAACGTGTTGGTGAGGATGCGAAAGAGCCACGCCTTGAGGTTGGTGCCCGCGTGAAACTGGTCGCGCGCACGCATCGCCTTCACGAACGCGTCCTGGACCAAATCCTCTGCCTCGGTCGGGTTGCGCGTCAGCTTGCAGGCGACACCGTAGAGGGCGTCGAGATGCGTGAGCGCTTCGTCGGCGAACGGGTCGGACTTGGGGACGCTTGCGTCGGAAGGAAGGGGCATCGGATGACCTTGTGGGTGCAACAACCGAGGATGAAACCTATTCCTTCGTTGTAGCCACGCGCGCGGCCGTCGTCAGGCGTCGTCGCCTTTGGGCTTGCCCGCCTTGCGCTCCAGGTCCTCTACACGTTCGTTCAGTCTCCGCAGCTCGAGCTGCATCTGCTGAAACGGGCGAAACGTGGCCAAGATCGCCTTGATCCGCTCGTCCGCCTGGTGCTGCACTTCCTCGAACTTTTCTTTCGCCTGATCCACCAGGGTGGGTTTGGCTTCCTTGCCAGCGGCCGGGGTCTCGGCGTCGGGCGGCTTGCTGCTGCCCGGGATCAGCCGGCCGATAGGCCCCTCGCGCAGGTCGGCGAGCACCTTCTCCGTGCGCGCGTGAATGAGCTCCTTGAGCGTCTGCAGCGGCACGTTGCGGGAGTGCGCCTTCTGCTCCTCGTAGATGATCTGGGCCAGGGTGACCTCGGTGAGGTCGTCCTTGGTGTTGTTGTCGATGATCTGCACTTCTTCGCCGCCGCGGACCATCTCGGCAATCTGGAGCAGCGTGACGTAGCGGCTGTCCTTCGTGTCGTACAGTTTGCGGTTCGAGTAGCGCTTGATGATCCGCGAAGGGCCGACGGGCGCAGCCGGGGGCGAAGCGGTGGTCTCGGGCTTCGAATCCAAAGGGGCTCTCCTGATCAGCGGTCGGCGGTCTGCGCCAGGCGTCCTCAAAGAGTACATCAATGTCCCGGGGGATACGACGTGCAGAACACGACGCGCGGAGAAACGGTGCGCCCGGATGTAGGACCCACGCTGTCGCTCGAGGCGGTGACTGTGCGCTACGGCGCGCAGCCGCCGGCGCTCAGGGCGACCCAACTTGAGCGTCCGGCCGGGTGAGGTGGCCGCGCTGCTCGGCTCCCAATGGCCGCCCCTACTTCGCGCCCCCGTGGGCGCCGGTCAGAGTGCTTCCGAAATGAGGCGCTCGAGCTCGTCATCGCCCGTCACGCCCGCGCGCACGGCCACCACCTTGCCTGCGCTCGACAGGATGACGACGGTCGGCAAGCTCTCGATACCGTAGGCCCGCGAAGCCGTGCCGAGGGCGTCGCTGACGATGGGGAACGTCATCCCGTGCGCCCTTGCAAACTGCCCCGGATCGCCCTCCTCGGGGCGGTCGGTGCTGACGCCGACGAAGACGACGCCCTTGTCGTGCCAGCGCTTGGAGAGCGCATCTACGATGGGGGCCTCGGCACGGCAGTAGCGGCACCACGTCGCCCAAAAGTCGAGCAGGACAGGGTGGCCCCGCAGCTGGCTGACGCTGAGGGCCTTGCCGTCGCCGCCGAGGTCCGAACCGTTGGCCACGAGCGAAAGCGAAAAGTCGGGAGCGTCGCGACCGACGATGGCCGGCTGCCCACGAAAGAACTTCCCCGCGCCGACCAGCACGCCGAGGACGACCACGACGGTGGCGAGGCCCGACAGTGTGCTCCGATGATTCGAGTCGTCCATGTCTTCGGCGGAACGCCGACTGCGCGGGTCCGTCCCCATGAGGCGTAGCACGACGCCGTCACGCGCTCTGACGGCGCGCATGCGCCGCTGACTCCCGGACCTCGCCGTCGGGCGCGCCGACACCGGCTCCGGGGCGCGGAGAGGGGGGCAGCACCACCACGAATTCCGCCCCGCCGAGCCGTTCGCTGCGCCCCGCAGCGATGGATCCGTTGTGCTCGATGACGATCTTCTTGACGATGGCGAGCCCGAGACCCGTGCCGTCGAGCTTCGACGTGAAGTACGGATCGAACACACGCTCGCGCGACGCCTCGGGTACCCCTGGGCCGTCGTCCGCGACCACGATGGCGACGCCGTTTCCCTCGGCCCTCGCGCCCACGACGACGTGGCCGCGCGGGAGCCCGTCGAGGGCGTCGGGGCGTGCCCCACGGATCGCCTCGACGGCGTTGCGCACGAGGTTCACCAGCACTCGCCGCAGCATCTGGCGATCGATCTCCACCGGGAACGGCTGCTCGGGCAGCTCCCACCGGACGTCGACGTCGTGCGTGTTCACGAGGTCGTCCGCGCTCCCGTCGCCTGGCTCGGCGCCGAGGTGCCCGAGCTGCTCGGAGCACTCGCGCAAGAAGTCGCGCAGGCTCTCCGCCCGCAGCTCGGCGTGCGGCAGCCGAGCGAAGCTCGAGAAGTTGCCGACGAGCCGCCGCAGCGTCCCCACTTCCTCCTCGACGACCTCGAGCGTGGTGTCGAGCAGCGTGCGAAATGCGCGGTCGTTCCCCTCGTATTTGCGGTGGCACTGCTGGACCGCGAGCTGGATGGGCGTAAGGGGATTCTTGATCTCGTGCGCGAGACGCTGCGCCATCTCCTGCCAGGCGCCGATGCGCTGCAGGTACTCGATGCGCGCCCGTGACTGCTGCATCTCGCCGAGCATTCGGTTGAACACGCGCGCCAGCTCCGTGAGCTCGTCGGACCCCGTCACGGGCACGCGGACGTCCAGGTTCCCGCCGGCGACCTCGTCGATCGCGTCAGCGAGGCGGCTGATCCGGCGCGTGATCCCGCGCGCGAGCCAGAACCCCAGGGCAACCGTCGCGATGACCGTGATCCCGAGAAGGAGCGCGAACGCCTCGAGATACGGTTGATAGACGCGCGTTCGCTCGTTCGCGAGCTTGGAGTACGCCTCGTGGATCGCGCCGGCGCGCTCGAGGCGCTGCTCGTAGCGGCGATCGAACGCGAAGGTCGCGACGAGCACCGACCCTGCGCCGTCCGGGATAGGACGCCGGACATCGAGCTTGCGCTCGGCAACCTCGTCGAGGGCGCGTCCGCGGTCTCTCGCCGCGAGCGCGTGCCCCGTCTCGTCCTCGATCGACAGCGAAACGAGCTGCGGATAGCGCGGGAACAGGGCGTCGAGCGCCTCGCTGCAGGCACTCGACATGCGGCCGCGGGCGGCGGCGCGCAAGGCGTCGTCGGCGGTCATCGCGTCCGTCTGGTGCTTCATGTCGTCCTTCACCGTGCGGACGTAGTCTTTGTAGAGCTCGATCCCCCGTTCGAGCTCTTGGTCGACCTCCGGCCGCAACCACACCGACGACGCGTAGTCGAGCAGCGAGTAGGCGAGCACCATCGCGCTGGCGAGGGGCAGCAGGGCCGTCAGCAGGATGACGAGAGCGACGCGGCGTTCGGTCTTCCCGAGCATGTTCGCCGCTCCCGGGCGTCGCCATCGCTTTTACCGTAGCCCGTGCTCGCGGGCCAGGGGCGCCTACGAAGGCTCGGCCGTGCGCATCGCGCTGATCTGAGCGTCGAGGCGCTCGACTTCGCGGCGCAGCTCGTCCGCCATCCGGGTCGTCCGATCGGTGATCTTCTCTCCGTGGCCGCGCACCGTCTCGGCCCACTTGCGGACTTCCTCGAGGTAGCCGACTTGCTTCTCGACCCCGCGCGCGGCCCGCTCGAGTTCTGCCAGGGCCGCCTGCGATTCGCACCCGGCCCGTCGCTCGCGCACGGCCAGCGACCGCGCGAGGCTGTAGGCCGCCCGCACGACCAGATCGCTCGCCGTGTCGTCCGCATCCCACACGACGAGGACGTCGTTGCCGTGCCGTTGAAGGGATTCGAGCCCCGACGGCGCCGTCTTGCTCGAGAAGACGAACACGCCGACCTGGGCCTGCCGGTTCCGCCGCGCTTCGTCGATCTCCTCGATCGCCGCGCGCACCGAGGATCCGTTCTTGTCCTTCGCCTCCCACACGATGCGGGCGTGGGCCGCCGCGGAATCGGCGCCGAGCTCGATCACGTGATCCCCCACTTTGCAGTTCTTGATGTTCCCCGTCGTATCGCCGGTGGCCTCGTAGAGGTCTCCGAGGCGTTGTGCCTCGCCAGCGAGCAGGGCGCCGAGCCGTTCTTCGAAGACGAGCCCGTGACGCGGCGTCCTCGCCTCCTCTTTCTTGCGCGCATCCAGGCGCGCGAGGGCTTCGCGCATCTGCGTTTGGAACTCTCCGTTGTCGCGCGCGAGCCGGTCGACCGTCGCCTCGAGCTGGCGTTTGAGGCGGCTCAGCGAAGAACCTTCGTCGTCGAGCGAGAGATTTTTTTCGATCTGGCTGCTTGCCGACGCGACCACCTTGGAGAGCCGGTTCATCGCCGATCCCTCGCCGTCCATCGAGAACTCTCGGACCAGGCGCGAGAGCGCCGAGTCCTTTGCGTCCAGCGAGAACTCTCGCAGAATGTGGGTGCGCTGCTCCGCGAGCGCCTCCTCCATCGTCGACGCGAGCTGGGCTCGAAGGCCCTCGCCGTCCGTCGGAGAGAGCAGGCGGAAGAGGGGGCTCCCCTCGCCGACGTGGGCGGCGAGCGATCGCGCCAGCAGCGAGTCGTCGGCCCCGACGTGCGAGCGCAGGACTCGCTCGAGCTCGCCGTCTTGCCGCACCAGCGCCTGGATCCGCTGCGGGAGCGCGCCGTTCTGAGGATCGAGGTATTGCGTCAACGTCGCGGCGACGCGCTCGTTCATCTCCGTGACGCGCGTCGAGAGGATCTCGCGGACTTCTGCGACGAGAGCCCCGCCCGCCTCGCGGATGGTCGCGGCGTCGACTTGCCCGCTGGCGGCTCGGATGGCGAGCACCCCCACGCGCAAGGCGGCCAGCGCGTGCCGGTTGCGCTCGGCCCCGTCGCCGTGACGCCGCAGCTCGACCAGCACATCGGGGTCAGTCACCTCGAGCGTCAAGACCAGGGGCGCCGGCGCGTCCGGGGCCGAAACGTCCCTCAGTCGCAGCGGTTCCTGCGCCGGGTGAACCGCGCCTCGCGCGCGCATGCCGTGCTCGAAGGGTGTCATAGGCAACCTCCCAAGGGCTGCTCACCTGTTTAGCACATGAGAAGCTGGATCACGTAGTTTTCAGCCTCTCTGCCACGCCGCTCTCCCGGAGCATCGTCCGCTCCACCGCACGGACGAGCAGGTCTCTCTCGCCGACCACGACGACGGATCGGCGCGCGCGCGTGACGGCGGTGTAGAGAAGCTCGCGGGTCAGAATCGGAACGTCGGCCTCGGGCAAAACGACGGCGACATGGTCGAACTCCGACCCTTGCGCCTTGTGAACCGTCATGGCGAACGCCGGCGCCACGTCGCCCGCCGACTCGAGCGGGAAGGCGTCGTAGCCGTCGCCTCGCGGGAAGACGACCATGGGCTCGGGGCCGACGGCGCGGTCGGCGTCGACGAGCAGCACCATGCCCTGGTCGCCGTTGAAAAGACCTCGATCGTAGTCGTTTCGCTGGACGATGACGGGCACGCCGGGCGAAAGGTCGCGACGCCGTCCGGACCGCCGGGACGTGACGGCGCGCAGCTTCGCAAGCAGCTGGTCGCCGATCGCATCCGCCCCGGCGGCGAACCCGCGCACTCGCGTCGCGCAGAGGATGCGCGAGCGAGCGTGGCCGTCGAATAGCGCGCGCAGGTCCACCAAATCGTCCTCGCCGAACACCCCGCCCCTGAAGCGGTACGTGCGCGAGACGCGCCGCGCGAACGCCGGGTCGGGCGCAATACGCGCCGACCACCATCGCTCGAGAAAGGCGGGGCCCACCTCGACCCAGGGCGCATCGAGATGCTCGACGCCCTCGAGCGACAGCTCGTCGGCCCGGGCCCTTGCGGACACCGAGGCCGCGAATTCATCGCCCAGGGTTCCCGCGTTGATCGATCGCGCGGCGCCGACGATTCGAGCGGCATTCGCGTCGTCGGCCACGCGAAGGTTCTTGGTGAGGCGGACGGCGCCAAGCCCCGCGCACAGGTCCCGAAAGACCGCTCCCGCTTCGATCGACGGAAGCTGGTCGGCATCGCCGAACAGCACCAGCCGGGCGTCCGGACGGACCGACCGGAGCAGCCGATCCATCATGGCAAGATCGATCATCGATGCCTCGTCGATGACGACGACCCGGTGGGGCAGCGGGTCGCCCTCGTGCCGGGCAAAGCGCCCGCGGGACGGCGACCACCCGAGCAGCCGGTGCAACGTCTGCGGCACGAGGGCGATGGCGCCGAGCCCCGCGTCGGCGAGGTCGCGCGGCGTCGACGGCGCTGCAGCGAGGCCGTGACGGATCGCATCCGAAAGGCGCTGGGCCGCCTTGCCCGTCGGCGCCGCCACGGCCACCGAATCCATCGGTGTCCCCAGCCACGCCATGGCGCGCACTACGGCGACCGCCGTCGCCGTTTTGCCCGACCCGGGACCACCGGTCACGAGCGAGAGTGACGCCCCCAGCGCCGCGCGCACGGCCCGCTTCTGCTCCTCGGTGAGCGACTGGGGCGACGACGCCACCGCAGCGACGGCGCGCTGGACGGCGCGGGCGTCGCCTTGCAAAACGTGCGAAGCCCGGGCGCGCACGCGCTGGCAAAAGCGCTCCTCCAGCGTGTGCATCCGCTCCGTGTAAAGCCATGGCCCATCGACGATGAGCGGCTTGCGCTCCCCCGGCCGTCCGACGACGTCGCTCACCGGGTCGCCCTCGACGGCGGTCCGCGCTCGGGCCACGAGACGGGCACCGATCGCCCCCCCCGCGGCCCCGCCGACGGCTTCGAGGGCGTTCACCAGCCCGTCCGCCTCGCACGCGATGCGTGTGCTCCCAGCGCGGATCGACGCGACGCACGCCGCCACGAGCGCCGCCAACGCTGCCTGCTCGTCGGAGTCGAGACTCGGCGCGCACCGGGCGATCTCCCAGCCGATGTACCGCGGCTCGAAGTCCTCGCCGTCCAGCGCGTGGGGCTCCGGCTCGGTGTCGGTGTCCGGCGGCGACGCGACCCCCTGTGCGGCGCGAAAGCGCGCCGTCGCCGCTCCGAGACGCTTCGCCTTCATCATCGATGCCTCCCGCCGGTCCAGTCGCGGTCTCGCAGCGCCATCTCCGACGCCCGAACTTCGTCCCAGCTCGGTCGCGACGTCCAGATCCCCCCGCCCTGTCCGTCCAGGCCGCGGAGGAAGCAGTAGATGAGACCCCCGAAGCGCTGCTCGTGATCGTTACGGGACTCGGTGCCGAGGAGCTTGCCGACCGCCAGCGTGTAAAGGGTGACCTGGTCGGCGTAGTGCCCGAGGACATGGCGCTCGAGCGCGTCCGGCGCGTACGACGCGAGCGAGTCGCTCTTCCAGTCGACGAAGTACGTGAGTCCCCGATGCTCGAACGCAAGGTCCAGCGACCCGCGCACGTAGCCCGTCTCGTCGCGCCCCGGGATCGGGAAGACGAAGTCCATCTCGCGAACCACACGAGCCGCGTGCGCGAGCCCCTCCAGGCGCGCGCCGTCGGCGGGCAGCACCACCGGGGCCGTGTACGCCCTCCACACCATCTCTTCGGCGTGCGCGCGCTGCGCGGACTCGATGCGGTGAACGGCGGTCGCGTCGTCGAACAGCGTCGACACTTCGGGCAGTCCGCGCCATGCGGCCGGCTCTCGCATCGCGAAGCTCGTCAGGGGCACGCGCTCCAGGATCTCGTGCAAGAACACGCCGGACCCGCGGGCCCCCCGAAGCGGGACGAACGACGCGTCATCGAGGGCGCCCGCGCCCTTCTCCGCTCGGCGATCTTCGGCCCGCTCCCAGGTCGAGCGACGCCCTGGGCGTTCGCCGCGCAGCCGCGTGTACGACGTCACCACTGCGCCGGCCGCGCGCTCGCGGAGCTTGGCGTAGCGCGCGCGGGTGTCCTGGTCGCGCAGGAGGTCTTCCGGCGGCGCCCACTCGACGGGGGCAGCGGGTGGCTCGACGAGGGGCGGCGCGGCGCCGGCGGAGGCGACGTCATCGACCGCGAACAGAGGGTCGCCCGCGGCGACGCACTCGACGACCCGCTCGTTCACGGGATCGTACGGGCCCTTCATGCTCTTCGCCTGGCCGGCTCGCCGCTTGCGTTTCGCGTCGGCCTTGGACTCGACGACGCAAGGCACGACGAGTCGCCCGATCGCACGCGTGAGCGCGACGTACATGAGGCGCTCGTTCTCTTCCTTCTCCTCGGCCCTCACCCGCTGCTGCATGTCGGGAGCGACGGGCCCGACCCAGGCCAGGCGTCGCCCATCTTCGTGATAGACGTGAACCTCCTCCGACAACCGGCCCGGCGCGAAGCCCCCGGCGACGAAGACGACGGCGGCCTCGAGGCCCTTCGCCTTGTGCATCGTCATGATCTGCACGGCCCGGCGCTCGCTCTCGATACGCTGGACGTTGCCCTCGTAGACGTCGAGCGGGGTGCGCGTCTTGTCGATGAGGCGCGACAGGCCGTTCACGAGCTCGACGAGCGTCGGGTGCCCGTCGCGGGACTGCTCGAGCAGCACCTCGACGAGGTGCAGGTAGTTCGTCAGCCTGCGCTCCCCGGCCTCGAAGAAGATCTCGCGACGGATGACCGCCGTCTGTCGGAGGATGCTCTCGAAGAGGCGGTCGAAGCGGCGACCGTCGGCGAGGGCCTTCCACTCGTGCAGGCGCGCGACGAACGGGTGGGACGCCGGCAGATCGCGCGCGCCCTCGATCGACGCCAGCGGCAAGCCGAAGAACGGCGTCAGCCACGCCCGCAGGCGGCTCGCGCGGTCGTTCGGGTCCACCACGGCGGCAAGCAGGGCGCGCAGGTCTTTGGCCTCCTCGCACTGCAGCAGGCCCTCCTGCCGATAAAACGCGTGCGGGACGCCTGCGGCTCGCAAGCAGTCGCCGAGCTGCCTTCCCTCGCGGTCGGTGCGGGTCAGCACGAAGATGTCGCTCGGTTCGAGTGCGCGCCCGTCGAGCCGCCACGGCCGCGCAGGGTTGGTCATGACCCGCACCTCGGCGGCGATGGCGCGACCGAGGTCGCCCGTGGCAATCTCGTCCTGGAAGCGGAGAACGCCCACGGGCGACACCTCCCGGCCGTCGCCATCGACCAGCGCCCGGCCCGCCCGTCCGCACTGCACCGGCTCGTACGAGATCGCCCCCGTGAAGAGGGAGCCGTTCGGGGTCTCCTCGAAGATCCGGTTCAGCGCGTCGACGAGCGCCGGGGTCGCACGGTAGTTGCGATCGAGCGAGAGACGCGTCCCTCCCGCCGCGGCGACCGCGTCGCGCGCGTGCAGGTACGCATGCACGTCCGCGCCGCGGAAGCGATAGATCGATTGCTTGGGGTCTCCCACGAAGACGGCGACGCTCGAGGGACCGGCGGCCGTTCGCTCGAAGAACGCACGCCGGAAGATCGACCACTGCGTCTCGTCGGTGTCCTGGAACTCGTCGATGAGGGCGTACTGCCAGCGGCGGCGCATCGCCTGGGCGAGCGCCTCGCCGCGAGGACCTCGGAGGGCCTCGTCGACGAGCGAAAGCATGTCGTCGAAGTCGTACTCTCCGGCCGCACGCTTGCTGCGCATGAAGGTCGTCCAGACGGGCGCGTAGAGCGCCTGGACCAGGGCGGCCTGGAACGACGGCGTGGCCCGCGCGAGGACCAGGCCTGCCGAGACGAGCCGCGCGGCGTCGCTCGGTGGCAAGTCGATCTTCGCAAGCCTCTCGGCCAGCGCCGCGGGCTTGAACGCGCCGGCTTCCCGAACGAACGCCGGAAGGTCGGTGGCCTCGCGCATCCGTGCCACGAGGGCCCTGGCCTGCCGCAGCGAGTCCATGATCGAACCCTTGGTGCTGGAGTGCACGCGGTGGGAGGTCAAGGCTGCATCGACGCGCACGTCGCTGACCTCTACGGCGCCGAAGGCCTGAATGGCCGAGGCGAGCGCCGCTCCGTCGAACGTCGGCCGCAGGTCACCGTGCGCTCCGAGGCACTTGCAGAGCAGCTCCTCGACGGCGTCGAGCGACATCCCCGATCGAAGCGCCGCCTCGAGCCAGCACGCTCGTGCGGGGTCGCACGCGATGTCGCGCCGCAACGCTTGCCGGAATGCGCGGCCGAACGACTCCCTGCCGTCGACCTGCCGCTCCTGGAAAAGGCGCCCGCTCGCGAATGCGTTCTCGCGAAGCACGCCGAAACAGAAGGCGTGAATCGTCGCGATCGTCGCCCCGTCGAAGGCGCGGAGCGCGTGTTCGAGCTTGTCGTGGGCGCGCGCGTCGATCGTCCAGTAGTCGCCCGCGCAGGTCTGCTCGTCGGTGGGCGGGGCGCCGCGGCCCGAGCGAAGCTCCTCGAGGCGGGCTCGCACGCGCGCACGGATCTCGTGCGTCGCCTTCTCCGTGAAGGTCACGACGAGGAGGCGGTCGAGGGGGACGTCCGTACCGAGCAGCAGCTCGACGACGATGTTCTCCAGGGTGAACGTCTTGCCGGTGCCGGCCGAGGCCTCGATGATCGCGTGGCGATCGAGGGGTAGGCGGCGAAGCACGGACGGCCGGGCGACGCGCGACTCGCCGCGGCTCACGAGTCCCCTCCGCTCTCGCCGCCGCCGGTGCCGCCGCCGCGGCGCGTGCGGCGGTCCAGATAGGCTCCAAAGCGCCGCGCGATCATGGCGTCGGCCGCAGGCGCGGCCGGCGATGGATAGAGGTGCGGGCGCGGCACCGGGCCGTACGCCGACTTGAGCGTCGGCGGCCCGTCCGAGCGCGCCAGCAGGGTGCGGGCCTTCTCGAGGCTGGCGGCGATCGGCTCGTCGGACCGCCCGGCGTGAACGAAGACGGCCTCGCAAGGCAGAAAGTACGCGTGCGTCCCCTGCAGCAGGTCGCGCACGACGTTCCGCAGCCAGCCCTTCGCGTCGTCGGCGGACATCGGGGCGAAGCCGGTGCTCCGGGTCACCGGACCGGTCGGCGTCGCAACGACGAGGACGGACCCGTGAGGCTGGTCCGGCGCGAGACCCGAAGCCGAAAATACGGCGTGGTCCACGAAGGCCCGCAGCGCGGCGCGCTCCCGTCCGGCCTCGGCCCACGCGTCGGTCCCCTCCTGGCGCTTGAACAGCATGATCGACTCGCTCAGCCCGGCGCCCGTGGAGAGCGAGCGGCCCGCGATCTCCACGCGGACGAGCGTGGTCACGCCCGTCGGACCGACGACGTCGACATCGAGCGGCAGGGGAGCGTGCACATGATCGACCTGCGAGTGCTCGCCGCCCCGGCCGAAGCGATGCAGCTGCATCGCGTCGAGACCGAGCCCCAGGCGCTCGAGCTCCTCGCGCCACGTCGCGAGCACGCCGAGGTGCACGTGCCGCTCGCCGGACGCGAAGAGGCCCGACGGACCCTCGCCGCGGAGCGCACGCGCTCGAACCATCGCGTCGTATGCGCCTTCGATCGAACGGCGTTCGACGATCGACGTGCGCAGCACTTGCCTCAGGAACACGGTCTCGTCGCGCGCCGGCGTCTCGAAGATCTCGTCCTCGCGCGCCATCGGGTCGTCGTCTTCGTCCTCGTCGAGCCCTACCCGGAACCGCGCCCAACCCTGGAGCGGGAACTCGAGAAACTTCAGGATGGCGTGCATCGGGACGACGATGCGGGCCGGCCCGACGGGCGAGGCCTCGGGCAGAGTCGCGAGGCCAAGGTGCGCCGCGAGCGCCGCCCAGGCCGGATCGGCCGCCGCACGCTCGACAACGAGGCCCGGATGGATCGTGGCACCCACTGCGTCGAGGCTGCGCCGGAGCGCCAAGGTGCGAGCCTCCGCATGCGCTTCGGGCAAGCGATTGGCGGCGAGCGCAGGGACGGGCGGCCCGAACAATTCGGGGAAGTAGCGCGGGTCCCATCGGCGCAGCGGATGGTGCCGCGCGAGAGTGTGCGCGTCGGCGACGTATCCTCGCCCGACGACGAGCAAGAGGTCTTGCACGATGGAGGACGGCGCGAGCGCCTCGCCGGTGAGCGGGTCACGCGAGACGTACGAGAGATACAGTCGATCGCGCGTGCCGATGAGCGTCTCGAGGAAGCCGTACTTGTCTCGCTCGCGTGCGCTCACGTCGTCCGAGCGCCGCTCGAGCGAACGAAGGTCGAGGGCATCGCTCGAATCGGGGGACGGGAATTTGCCCTCGCCGAGGCCGCAAGCGAACACCACGCGAAATGGCAACGGGCGGATCGCGGCGACGCTGGCGACGAGAACCCCCTCGCCCGACGCGGGACTCTGCAGGGCCGCCAGCCTCTCGCGCGCCATGTCGATGGCGATGCGGCATCGCACTCGAACGCCCCCCGTATCGACATCGGCGAGCGTTCGCAGCTGCCGCAAGCACCGGGTGAGCTGCTCTTCCTCGACCGCGCCGTCCGGCGTGACGTACGTCGTCACGAGCCCGCGCAGGAAGTCCGCCCACTCGGCCATCGTGAGCTCGGCGTCGCGAGCGAAGCAGGCGTCGGCGAGAAGGGAGCGAACGATGAGGCCGAGGCCCGAGGCATCCCGCAGCTCCGACGCGCCCACCTCGAAGGGCACGTAGCTCTCGTCCGCGAGCTCGAAGGGCCGGGGATCGCCGCTGGCGTCGCCGGCCATGAGCGCTCCGAGCGCCAGGCGGCGCAGGCCCTGGTCCCAGTTGAGGATGTCGTGCGCGATGTACGTCTCGGCGTGGTCGGCACGGTCGACCCCGTGAACGACGCCGAGGCCGTCCGCCCACGACGCCCACCGCGACGCGTCGACGTCGTCCAGCGACGCCACGACGGCGGGGTGCATCGCGACGCCAAGGACGTCTTGCCGCGTGAAGCGCCCGAGGGGTAGCGCGAGGAGCAGATCGATCGCCTCCGCGATGCGGCTGTCGTTCGCGAGCGCGGCGCCGGCCATCCGGTGGGGCAGGTCGTGCGCCTCTCCGAAGACCGCCGCGATCTGGGCGGCATAGCGGGGCTGCTCGGACTCGGGCAGCACGATGGCGATGTCGTCGAACCGCAACGTGGGATCGGACTCGACGAGGCTCCAGATTTCGCTCGCCACGGCCTCGAGCTCGCGGCGCACGCTCGCGTGTTCGAGGACGACCAGGCTACCGTCGCCCGGGTCGGGCGGACTGGGAGGGGCCCCCGGCGACCTTCGACGGAGCAGGTCGCGCTGCAGGCGATGAAGGAGCGTGGCTGTCGCGGGACGCGCCTCGTCGATGGGGTCGAGGAAAAGGTCGTCGTGATCGAAGCCGGCGAGCTCGTTCAGCGCGCGCACGTGCTCGCGCCCGGGGCGGCCCCACAGGTGGAGCAGGGGGGGATCGCCCGCGTCCTTGTCTTCCCAGAAGCCCTCGCAGGGCGTGATGGCGTAGATGACCACCTCGGCGACGCGCCCGACGCGCGCGAAGAGTTCGTGGAACGTCGCGGCCACGTGCGAGAAGGCGAACACGTGCACCGCCACAGGAAGCGAGTCGGCACGCGGGACGAGGGACGCGACGGCCTCGTGCAACGGAACGAGGCGACCGAGGCGCTCGCCGGCCCGCCCCTCGGCCAGTCCGCCGGGGCCGAACATCGCGAGCCACATGCGACGCTGCCACCCTTCGACTTCGGCGCTCCGCTCGCCGAGCGCCGTGCCTGAGCGCCAGGCCGCGAGCAAGTCGCCGCGCGAATACGTGTACTCCTCGAAGAGCCGGCCGATGCGCGACGCGAGCTGCACGCGCCTCGCGTCCATCGGGTCGCTCGCGTCGCCCGCGCCGGCGAGGTAGCCGCGCACGGGCGCGAGCTCCGGCTCCGCGAGGGCAGCATCGTCGAGCAAGAGCGTGAGCGCCAACGCGCCGATGGTCGACGCGTCCGCGACGCGATGGGCCGGCCGACCGGATGCCGCCGCCACGACGTCGGCCGCGAACCGCGTCAGCTGCACGTAGTCGATGTTCGCGGCGACCCCGCACTCCCGCGCGACTCCGAGGCGGAGGCGGCCCCGGACCCCGCTGCTCGGTACGACGACGGTGACCGGGAGGAGCGGCCCGCTGCGCATCTGCTGCGCCCGCACGCGCGTCGCGAGCTCCGCGACGAGGTCCTCCGTCCGGTTCGAGTAGACGACGCGCACCACGGCGCCCACCGTAGCGTCCCAGGGCGGCGACCGACTACGTGGCCGGCGCGGGCGGCGGAGAGACCGGGGAGAGACCGGAAAGAGAGAAGCTGAAGCTCGGCCGGGCGGATGGCCTCGCGGGCTTGTGGGGATGCCCTTTTCGTGTAAGTTCCGGGGCCCTGAGCCGCAGGGAGAGGTGACCGAGTGGCCGAAGGTACCCGCTTGCTAAGCGGGCGCAGGTCAAAAGCCTGCCGCGGGTTCGAATCCCGCCCTCTCCGCTAGCCCTCGCTGCGCGAGGGCGGCGCGAAGAGGGCGGGCGTTGCGAGCGGCTCTTGCCTGCCCAGCGGGCAGGCAAGAGGCGACGAATCCCGCCCTTGGCCGCGGGGACTCGCTTCGGCCCTACCGGAGCCCTCTATTCGGCGCCGCCGCCGTGCGCTCGAGTTCGTAGACGCAGGGGCAGCCGGCGCTGAACGACGCTCCGGTCAAGGACAGGGACGGTCCGACGGGGGCGTCCAGCCCGTCGCTTTGACCGACACGGCGATCGGTCGGGGCTACCCGGGCATCGTTCTGGCTCGCACGCGCGAGGGTGTTTCAGGCAGACACGTGCTCGAGAACGTCAAGGAAAGACGGTTTGGCGGTGCCTCGACGCGTCTCTCCAGCGCGCACGAGCATCTGTCTGGGTTGCACGGGCATCTCTCAAGCTCGCACGCGCACCAGCGGGCCAAGCGGCGTTTGGCGACGCGGAGTCTGTGTCACTCCTTCCCTCCCCCCTTCGCCTCCCCCGCCGGCGGGATGAGCCCTTGCTCCTGCGCCATCCGACGCAGTTTCTCCTTGGCGAGCTGGTAGCGCTTTCGCAAGCGCACCGCCTCCTTCTGTAGGGCGGCGTCAGGCGCGATCTCGCCCTCGTAGACCATGACCTGGGCGATGTCCTTCCAATCGAGTTTCCTGTTTACCCTCAAGATGATCAGCGTCTGATCGTCGGGCGGGAGCGCCTCGCGGAGCTGCGCGATGCGGCTTCGCGCCTCGGTGCGGGCGACGGTCCGCGTCGCCGTACGCAGCTTCTCTTCGAGCTGCGAGAGCGGTCCCGCGCGCGAGAACGGCACCTGCCGCCCGCGGCGCTTGTGGGCGTCCTTCAGGTGGCGGCTCGCGGCGTGGCGCACGAGCGCGTAGGCCCACACGCGAGCCGAGCACTGCCAGCGAAAGCCGTCGAGGCCGCGCCAGAGATCCTCGGTGAACTGCGAGAAGACTTCGGACGCCATGTCGCTATCGCGAAGTCGTGCGATGAGAAAGCCCAATAACTCGCGGCCATAGGCCTCGAGCAGCGCCGTGGCTGCGGCGTGTTTGTCGCCCCCCTCGGCGAGCGCGCGAATGCGCTCCTCGGCGAGCGCGGGATCCCCTCTTGGCGAGCTCACGGCGCAAATATAGCTGCGGTTGTGATGGTCAGAGTCGAACGCGCGGCGGTATACCCGGCTGGCGCCGCAAGATGCCGGACGACACTCCTTCCTCTCGGTCGCTCGGCAAGACTTCGCCGGCCGGTAAGTCGCCCGGCGCGTCGCCCTCGGAGATCTCCTCCGGCAGCCTCGCCGAGAGCGCGGCCGACGACTCGATGGACGCCTTTCTCGAGGAGGCCGCCGCCGTATCGGACCCTGCGCCGAGCGCGGCTCTCGCCGTGTTTCCGATGGCCGTCGGCGAGATCGTGGGCAATCGCTTTCGAATCGAAGGCCTCGCCGGCAGCGGAGGGATGGGGGCCGTCTACCGCGCCGCCGATCTCACGACCGGCGCGCGGGCGGCCGTGAAGGTCATCGGACGACAGAGCGCGTCGATACGCGCGAGGTTCTCCCGAGAGGGGCGCGTCCTCGCCGAGCTCTCCCACCCAGCCATCGTCCGCTACCTGGCCCACGGGGTTACCGGTCACGGGCATCCTTTTTTGGCAATGGACTGGCTCGAGGGGATGGACCTCGCGCATCGCCTGGCCCGGGCGCCCATCGATGTCGACGACAGCTTCGTGCTCCTGCGCCGCGCTTGCGAGGGCCTCGCGGTCGCCCATGCGCACGGCATCGTGCATCGAGACATCAAGCCGAGCAATTTGTTCCTCCCGGGGGGCGACCCTGCGAGGGTCAAGGTGATCGATTTCGGCGTGGCTCGCTTCGAGGAGGCGTCGGCTCCGCTCACGCGACGCGGGTCGGCGCTCGGCACCGCCGGGTACATGGCGCCGGAGCAAGCGCTCGAGGCGGCCGACGTGGACGCGCGCGCGGACGTCTATGCGCTCGGCTGCGTCCTCTTCGAGTGCCTGACGGGAAGGCCCCCGTTTCTGGGGCGGCACGCGTCGCTGCTCGTGAAGGTGATCCGGGAGAAGCCGCCGCGACCGAGCGATCTGAGGCCGGGTCTCGGCGTGGAGGTCGACGCGCTGATGGGACGCCTGCTCGCGAAGGATCGGACCGAACGGCCGGGGGACGCCGCCGAGATGCTGCTCGCCGTCGACGCGGTACGGGCCCCGCCGCGCTGAGGTCCGTTGTGGAGCGTCGGTCATCGCATCGCTTCGAGCCGCATGCCCGGCCCGGGGGCCACGTCGTCCAGGGGCACGGTCACCAGATTCACCGACTTGTCCGAAGCCGCCGCGAACGTCGCCACGACGTGACCGCCCTTCGACGCGACCGCGCGAGGCACGCCGAGCACGTCCTGGGTTGCCGAAGACAGCACGACGGGAGCACCGCGGGGCGTCCCGTCCTGGTTATACGACTGCGCGAGCGCGCGGCGGCGCGACGAGTCGTCACGACGGGTCCAGAGGACGACGAAGTGACCGTCGTCGAGGACGACCCGCGCGGCATCGCGCGACGAGGTTGCAATCTCCTGTCCCTCCGACGGCGTCGTCTGCTGCATGCCCACGAGCATCGAGGGGGCCTCGTGCCGCGAGGCGCTCGAGAAGTCGCGCTCGCCGAGTCCCGTATCCGCACTGGAAGCCGCGCACCCGGCGAAACCGAAGGCCGCGACGACCGTAATCATGACCTGAGAGCTCTTGACGATGTTCATGTCCGATTCTCCGAGTTCGAGTTCGTTGGGCGCTCTTCAGCGCGAGGGGCAGGCGACGGGCGTCGCCACCACATCGAACCCGTGCTCGTTCGACGCGAGGTATGCGACGACGCCTCGCCCGTCCTGGCCGAAGGCCACCGCGGGCTGCCCGATGACGCTCGTGTCGGCGGACGTGATGTTGATGACGGGACCGACGGCCGAGCCGCCCACGGTGGCGCGGGCGCGAACCCGGTTCCCCTCGGCCGCGCCTTCCACCCACGCCACCATCGGGGCGCGCACGTCCGCCGTCTCCGGCTGCGCGCCGGTGCGGTGGCCGTCCGCAGGAAACCCCATCAGACCCCGCGAGCTCGCGGGCGCCGCCATCCCCGTGACCTGAACGTTCGTCGCGAGCGAGCTGCCGTCGACCGGGCAGCTGACGCGCGTCTCGCCGCCAGCGACGCGCCCCGACTCGGCCGACACCGCCACGGCCTCGCACTCGTGCCTGCGGTGGGCGAAGCGCACGGCGACCCGCCCGTCCTCGACGCTCGCCTCGACCCCGGCGGGGACGAACACGCTCGACGCGACGACCTGCGCCGCCCCGACCACGTGGCACACGGCATCGGCGGTCGTGCCTTCACCCCCCCCCGCCGCCTGACCCCCGAAAGCCCCCGTGCCCGTCGTGGCGCACCCCGTGGCCCCCATCCCAACCAGCATCCCGATCGCAAACACGCGCTTCATGCCCGTCTCTCCCAGCCGGCAGGACCCTTTCCCGCCACGAAAGAGAAGAGAGCGCGCCAGGAAAGTGTGAACGTCCCCCAGTACGATTTTCCCGCATACCGCCAAATCCCCCGCCGTTACAGCGAGTTACGTCTCTCTCTTCTCGCGTTGGGGGGTGTGGGGGGAGCGGCGCGAGCGCTCCCCCCACGCCCGCAGTGTCTCGCGCGAGCGGAGTCGAGCGAGGAGTGGAGCGAAGCGCAACGACGAGTCGAGCGGAGCTCGCGCACATGGTGAACCGGGTATCCGGTTAACCAACAAGATCAATTAGGCGCTGCTCGAGGCCGCGGCCCTTGGTGACGCCGCTGATGCGCACCTCGTTCTGCAGGAGCACCGTCAGCACTTTGCCGATGATGGCCTCGGCGTCGGTCTGGCTGCGGTCGAAACCAACGACGAGCTCCGGCTGCTCCTCTTGGAGGTCGACGGTCGTCACGTGGGGGATGTCGCGCACGCGTGACACCGGCACCTCGCCGGGGGTCGTCCCGCGCCGGGTCCCTGCTGCGAGCTGGATGCGGACCTCCTGGTTGGCGGCCGTCAGCTCTGCCATCGACCCGGAGGCGACGATCTTCCCGCGGTCGAGGATGGCCGCGTAGTCGCATGTCTCCTCGAGCTCGGTCAGGTTGTGGCTGGAGATGACGATGGTGCGGCGACCCTTCTTCGCCTTCACGAGCTGACGGACTTCGAAGGCGACGCGCGGGTCGAGACCGGCCGTCGGTTCGTCGAGCAAGACGACCTCGGGCTCGCCGAGGAACGCCTGGGCGAGGGCCACGCGCTTGGCCATACCGTGCGACAGACTGCCGCAGCGCTGGTTCCACCAATCGCGGCCGGCAACGTCGTCGAGGCTCTCGCGCGCCGCGGCCAGGGCCTTGGGGTGCGGCAGATCCTGCAACTCGGCCATATGGACGAGAAACTCGCCCACCGTGTCCTGCGCCGGCAGGAGCGCGTCTTGTGGCAAGACGCCGAGGCGAGCGCGGAGCTCATCGACGGCCGTCGGCGCAAACCCGAGGACTTCGGCCCGGCCCCCGCTCGGGTGCAGATAGCCCGCGAGGATCGAGAACGTCGTCGTCTTCCCTGCGCCATTCGGCCCGACCAGACCGAACACAGCGCCCGCAGGCACCGTGAGCGAGACGTCATCGACGGCGATCTTCTGGCCGAAGCGCTTCGTCAGGTGGACGGTGCGCAAGGCCGCGTCTTCGACCGAGCCGCCCGGCGAAGGCGAGCGAAGGGAGGCCATCTACACGTCTCTCATGCGAAAGAGAGAGGCCCCCGCGCCCGTCGTGAGGGCGGCGATGGCGCCCGTTCCGAGGAGGCCGAGCGCCACGGTGCTGGGCCGCGGCGAGAGGAGCAGGCTGTCGTAGAAGTTGGGGTACGCATACGCGAGCCACGGCCAGTCCGAGAGCCCCGCCACCACCCGCAGGATCCACAGCCCCGAGAACGCCGCGGAGATGGCGAGCAGCGACAGCATCGGCGTGCGAAAGAGCGACCCCACGAGCACCGCGACGCCGCACCAGGCCGCGCTGATCGGCATCGTCACCGCGAAGAACCGCGCCCCCCAGGCAAGCACCTGCGCGGGCGGCACCTTGCCCACGCCAATCGTGACGCCCCACACGATCACGTTCATGCCGAGGGTGACGGCGAGGACGGAGAACCATGCGCCGAGCGCCTTGCCGAGGATGTACGAGCTGCGCCGAGTCCGCACCGTCCAGAAACGCACGCTGCGGTGCTGCACCTCGCCGGAGACCGTGTCGTAATCGAGCAGCGAGATGAGCAAGGGGCCGAGCCAGAGCGTGGCGACGAGGATCGTCCAGAGCGCATAGGGGCACGCCGCGATGGCCTTGCCGGTCTCCTCGCCGTACGAGGCCGTGAAGAAGGGCTCCTGGGCCGCCTCGATGTCGATGCCGGGCGGCAAGGACTCACGCTTGGCCCGATCGATCCACGCGAGCAGCATCGAGACTCCCGCCCCGCCGGCGATGGCGATGATGCCAAGCAGCACCCCCTTGAAGCTCCGAAAGCTGCGGCGAAGCTCGCGCACGGTGACGAGGCGGATTTCGACGAGCGGGCTCATGGCGCGCATCATGCCTCGACGGACGACCGCGTTGCGACTACGCTGCGCCCCGTCGTCGCTTTCGTTGCACGGCCTCATCGGGGTACGTGCAGCGCCGGCGCCCTCGTGCGGCCCTGCCGACGTGGAAGCGTGAAACCCGCCAGGCCCGGAAGGGAGCAACGGTAGCGCCGAAGCGTGTGGCAGGGCCTTCCCCTTTTGTGTTCTGCCCTGATTCGCCTGGCAAGGCGGCCGCGTTTCGGCTATGCGAAGAGCATAGGGGACGCGCTCTCCGGCCCGGATGGGTCACGCGCTACCCCGCAAAGGTTTGCGTGCTGCCGTTCCTTGCGGATTTAGTTCCGCGCCGGCGGCCGTGTTCATCTGTCGCCGGGCCGCGCGCTATGCGCCGAACGTGCCGCGGCGTCGCCCGAAGGCGAATGAGTTTCCTGAAGCCCCGTGAGCAATCGACCGAACGTCCCCGCCAAGACAAGGCTCTTGAGCGCGGCCGTCGTGTCGGGGGTGCGCGTGCGCGCGGCTGAGGGACCCATTGCCGTCGGGCGGGAAAGTTCCCCTCCGAATGGCCAAGAATATCCTCGTTGTATCGTGCGACATCGCCGAGACCCGCGTCGCTCTCATTGAGAGCGGCATCATCGCCGAGCTGCACATCGAGCGCCGCGGCGCCACGCCGCGAGGCGGGACCGTAGGCGACGTATACCTCGGCAAGATCACTCGCGTCTTGCCGGGCTTGCAGGCCGCGTTCATCGACATCGGGCTGGAGCGGGCGGCGTTCCTCCACGTCGAGGATCTCATCCGTCCGGACGACTTCGAGGCGTACCTCGCGGGGGGCCGCAAGCACGCGCTCGGCGCGGGGGAGGGGGGACGCGAATCGACGTCGGCACCGGCCGAGTCGGAGGGCGCGGTCGCGTCCGAGGGTGCGAGCATAGAGACCCCCGACGACGAGGTAGTGCCGTCCGAGGACGACCCAGGGGACCCCGACGAGGACGAGCAAGCGCCGGGCGGTGCGGACACGCTCGCGGTCGAGGGCGCCGCCCCCTCGGAACCCGAAGGCGCCGAAGACGCCGAAGACGACGCCGGGGAAGACTCTGCGGAGGATCCCGATTCCGACGCCGCCGAGAACGGCGCGGACACCGAGGAGGGGGCCGGCTCCCTTGCGAGCGAAGGCAGCCTCACGGCCGCGCCCGCTGCTTCGGAGGAACATGTCGACGATTCCGGGAGCGACCCTCCGGGCGCCTCTGCGCCCGCGGCGACGGACGACGAGCTGTTCGACAACCCGAACCTGCCCGGCTTCACCATCAGCGATCCCGGTGCGCCCATGCAGCGCGCGCCCGCGCCCCGGCTCGACGACCGGGGTGGCGGACGAGGAGACCGCTGGCGGGGCCGTGGGCGCGGACGCAACCGCGGACGCAGCAACGGACGGGGACCGAGCGGCGGCGGCGGTGGCGGTGGTGGTAGTGGCGGCGGTAGTGGCGGCGGCGAGGGTGGAAACCGTGGGCAACGACCTCGCTCGACGGGCTTGCCAGGCCGACTCTCGAAGTCGACTCCCATCCGTGACGTCGTCAAGGAGGGCCAGGACATCATCGTCCAGGTTACCAAGGAGCCCATCGGCACGAAGGGCGCTCGTTGCTCGAGCCACGTATCGCTGCCCGGCCGGTACGTCGTCTACCTGCCGACGCTCGAACACGTGGGCATCAGCAAGCGGATCGGCAGTGACAAAGAGCGCGCACGGCTTCGCGAGACGATCGAGAGCATGAAGCCCCCCTCGGGTGGCCTCATCGTACGCACCGTCGCCGAGGGGCTGACGAAGAAGCAGCTCAAGCAGGACGTCGGCTACCTCGTGCGCCTTTGGGGCGAAGTGGCCAAGAAGCGCGAGGGCGCGAAGTCACCGGCCGTCCTGATGAGCGAGCTCGACATCGTCCTGAAGACGGCGCGAGATCTCTTCACCGACGACGTCGACCAGCTCGTCATCGACGACCGCGCCCAGTACGAGCGCACGTGTCGCTTCGTCGAGATGTTCATGCCGGATCGGCTGAAGGACGTCCTCTACTACGGCGACGACGAGCCGATCTTCGACGCGTACGGCATCGAAGACGAGATCGCGCGCGCGCTTTCGCGCAAGGTGCCCCTGCCGAGCGGCGGCTACCTGATCCTCGACGAGGCCGAGGCGCTGACGGCGATCGACGTCAACACCGGCCGGTTCGTCGGCAAGGGCAGCAAAGACATGGAGGAGACGATCCTCAAGACCAACCTCGAGGCGGTCAACGAGATCGCGTACCAGCTGCGCTTCCGCAACATCGGGGGCCTCATCATCCTCGACCTCATCGACATGGAGAAGGCGTCGAACCGCGAGAAGGTGCGAAAGACGCTCGAGGACCTCTTGCAGCGCGACAAGGCCAAGACCACGCTCAACCGCATCTCGGAGCTTGGCCTCATCGAGATGACGCGCAAGCGCACACGCGAGAGCCTGGGGCGCCTCCTCCACGAGCCGTGCTTTTACTGCGACGGGACGGGGCACCTGCAGTCCAAGGAGACCGTGGCGTTCGAGATCCTGCGGGAGATCCGCAGAAAGCGGCACGATTTGCCGGGCTACAAGATCCTCGTCAACTGCCACCCCGCCGTCGCCGACCTCTTGACGGGGAGCGAGAAGGCCGCCGTGCAGGACGCCGAGAGCAAGTACATGCGCCGCATCCAGGTGAGCGCCCGGACGGAGTATCATATCGAGCAGTTCGATCTCGCGGGCCAGTGACCCAAGCTTGACGCCAGGAGCAGCAGAAATGAGCGACGACAAGCGAGGGAACGAGCGGGTCACGATCAACAAGGAGTTCGAGTCGTTCGACGCCTTCATTCAGGAGTACGTGACGAACATTTCCCGCACGGGGGTGTTCATCAAGTCGCAGCAGCCTCTGGCCATCGGCACGCGCGTGAACCTGCGCTTCACCGTGATCATGGACGACATCGAGACGATCGAGGGCGTCGGCGAGGTCGTGCGCGTCGAGGCGAGCCCGCCCGGCATGGGCGTGGTGTTTCGCGAGCTGTCGGCCTACTCGAAGGGCCTCATCGAGAAGCTGCTCGTTCAGCACGCGACAAGCGAGGGCTGAAGCCCGCGGCACTTCGAGTACGGTGCCTGCCATGCGCATCGCAAGAATCGGCCCCTTGGACGCCCGCCTCGCGGGCGGCCCCGACGGCAACGGCGGGGGCACGGGACCGGTCGTCGTGCTTCTTCACGGCTTTGGCGCGCCCGCCGACGATCTCGTCCCCCTAGGGCGAATCCTCGCACCGTCGTCGGCGACCCGCTTCGTGTTCCCTGCCGCGCCCATCGACCTCGGGCCCCTCTACATGGGCGGGCGGGCTTGGTGGCCCGTCGACTTCGCGGAGCGGGCGCGCCGCCAGGCCCTCGGCTCGAAGCGCGATATCACCGAAGTGCCTCCCGGACTCGAGCAAGCGCGCGGGGCGGTCGACGGATTTCTCGACGAGGTCTTGCGAAGCGTCGCGCCAGCTCCAACCAGGCTGGTGCTCGGTGGATTCTCCCAGGGCGCGATGCTCGCGCTCGATACGGCGCTTCGAAGGGCCGACGCGCTCGCCGGGCTGATCTTGCTATCGGGCACCCACATTGCCTCGGGCGAGTGGGCCTCGCGGCTCGACGCGCGGAGAGGGTTGCCGGTCTTCATGAGTCACGGACGGCAGGACGAGTTGCTGCCGTTCGCGGTGGCCGAGGGGCTGCAAGGGCTGCTCGTGAGGCACGGATTGCCCGTCGCGTGGCTGCCCTTCGACGGGGGACATGAGATTCCGGGCCGAGTCGTCGAGGGCGCGAGGGACTTTCTCGGACAAGTGCTGGGCTCGCCTGAGTGAGTTGACACGCCGCGAGGCCCGGGCAATCTCCCGTGTCCTAGACAGTCCCGACAAAGCAAACGAGACAAGGAGCCTCCCCATGCCGTTTACGCTTCCGCCCCTCCCGTACGACAAAGGCGCGCTCGCCCCGCACATCAGCGCCGAGACGCTCGAGTACCACTACGGCAAGCATCATCAGGCGTACGTGACCAACCTGAACAAGCTGCTCGAGGGCAAGCCCGAGGCGAACAAGAGCCTCGAGGAGATCATCGCCTCGAGCGAGGGCGGCGTCTTCAACAACGCGGCGCAGGTCTGGAACCATACGTTCTACTGGCACAGCCTGAAGCCGCAGGGCGGCGGCGCGCCGGCGGGCGACCTCGCCGACGCCATCAAGCGCGACTTCGGCTCGGTGGAAAAGTTCGGGGAGGAGTTCTCGAACGCCGCCGCGACGCAGTTCGGCTCGGGCTGGGCGTGGCTCGTGCTGGGCAAGGACAAGAATCTGTCGGTCACCAAGACGGCCAACGCGGACCTGCCGCTCAAGCACGGGCAGACGCCGCTCCTGACGATCGACGTCTGGGAGCATGCGTACTACATCGATTACCGGAACGCGCGGCCCAAGTACATCGAGACGTTCTTGAAGAGCCTCGTCAACTGGGACTTCGCGCTGCAGAACCTGAAGAAGGCGTAGAGCATTCCGTCGCGGTCGAGGGGAGCGACCTCCGCTCAGGGATGCCGTCGTGGTCGAGGGGAGCGACCTCCGCCCCCCTCGAGCTCCCCACCGGATTTGTAGCTAGCTCTACACGAGCTTCGACAGCTCTTGGATGGCCGCGGGGGTCGCGGCCTCGTCGAAGAGAAGCGGCAGCGAGACGGCCGAGGGAAACTGCGCCGATAAGCGCTGCATGCTCTCGGCCTGCACGCGCTCGCGGGTCGCCCGGTCGCGCGCTGCCGCCAGGGTCGCGTCGCCCGGCGCGACCACGTCGAAGCGCGCAAGCCGCTCCAGCGCGGCCCGCTCGTCGGCAGCGAAGAGCTGCGGCAGGACGGCGTTCACCACGACGCGCGCAACCGACAGGCCCATCTTGGAGAGCGCGTTGGCGAGCTCGATCGTCTCGCTCGTCGGCATCTCCTCGGGCAACGTGACGACGACGATCGCGCAGTTCTCCGTATCCTGAAAGAGCGCCCAGGCGCGCTCGGCGTCGCGCCGCAAGAGACCGGCAGGCACGACGTCCACGATGACCTTGGGCACGCGCAGCATGTCGAGCCCGTGACCCGTCGCCGGCGCGTCCAGAATGACGACGTCGTACTTGAAGGAGCCGTCTTTCGACTTCTCGGTGGTGTGCCACCACGCCTTGCCGAGCATCGACCACTCCTGCATGCCCGGCACCGCGCGCAAAAACTTGCGGACGTAGGCGTTGTCGAGGAGCGTCTTGTAGAGCGCGCGGCTGTGCAAGACGAGGATGCCGTACTCCTCGAGCGCCTTCTCGGGCTGCATGTTGACGGCCCAGATGGTCGTGCCCACCTGGACGATCTCGGGGCCGATGGGCGGCACGCCCAGCATCGTGCTGAGGCGCTCCTTGGCGTTGCACATCGCGACGAGGACGCGCTTGCCCTTGGCCGCGAGCGCCAGGGCCTCGGCCGCGCAGACCGTGCTCTTGCCGACGCCACCCTTGCCGGTGATGAGGACGAAGCGCTTGCCTTCGAGCGTCGACATGGGCCTAAGTGCGAGCTCTCACGCATAGCACGCGCCCCCATGCTAGGAAGCACCGGGCGTTGCGACTCATCGCGCTCGGGGGCCTGGGCGAAATCGGGATGAACTGCCTTGCCCTCGAGCAGGGCGGCGAGGCGCTCGTCGTCGATTGCGGGGTGACGTTCGACGATCGGGGTCTCGGCGTCGACGTGGTGCACGCGAGCTTCGACGCCCTCCAAGGGATGCGCGTGGCGGGCGTCTTCGTGACGCACGGGCACGAGGATCACATCGGGGCGATCCCATACTTTTTGCGCCGCTTCGACGCACCCGTGTTCGGGCCGAGGTACGCGCTCGCGCTCCTCCGCGAACGCGCGGCGGAGCACGAGATCCTTGCGCGCGCGTCGCTGCGTCCAGTCGCGCCGCGCGAGGCGGTGCGCGTCGGGCCGTTCGAGGTCGAGCCGATCCGCGTCACCCACTCGATCGCCGACTCGACGGCGCTGGCCATCCGATGCGACGCGGGCCTCGTCGTGCACACGGGCGACTTCAAGTTCGACGACACCCCGCCCGACGGCGAGACGTTCGACGTCGCGCGCTTCGAGGAGCTTGGGCGCGAAGGCGTCCGTCTGCTGCTCAGCGACTCGACGAACATCGACGCGGCAGGGCCCACGGGGGGCGAGGAGGGCGTCGGCCAGGCGCTCGACGCCATCGTGGCTCAGGCCACCCAGATCGTCGTCGTCTCGATGTTCGCCTCCAACGTGCACCGCCTGCGGATGCTCGGTGAGATCGCGCGCCGGCACGGGCGCAAGGTGATCACCCTCGGGCGGGGCGTCGACACGCACGCCCGCGTCGCCCAGGCCACGACGCGAGCGACGGGCGACCACGCGGGCCGCCCGTACCTCGAGTGGCCGGCGGGGCTCACGTGGCCCGCCGAGCGCGCGAACGAGCTGCCTCGACGCGCGATACTGGCCGTCGCGACGGGGGCACAGGGAGAGAAGGCGGCCGCTCTCGCTCGCCTGGCGCGCGGCGAGCACCCCGCGCTGACGCTCGGCGCCGGCGACGTCGTCGTGCTGTCGAGCCGCGTCATCCCGGGCAACGAGCCCGGCGTCATGCGCGTGATGGCCGAACTGCTGCGGCGTGGCGTCGAGCTGCGGACCTGGTGGTCGGACCGCGGCGTGCACGTGAGTGGCCACGCGCACAGGCAGGAGCAAAAGCGGATGATCGAGCTGACGCGCCCGCGCGCGTTCGTCCCGCTCCACGGCACGCTTCACCATCTCCTGCGGCATGCCGAGCTGGCGCGCGAGCTTCAAGTCCCCGAGGTGTGCGTCCTCGAGAACGGCGACGTCGCGAGCGTCGACGACGCCCGCATCCAGAAGGTCCAATGCGGGCCGGCCGGCCGGGTGCACGTCTTTGGCGGCCGCGAGGTGCCAGCCGGCGTTCTAGCCGAGCGGGTGGCGCTGGCGAGCCAGGGTATCGCCCACGTGACGGTCCCCCTGACGGCGAGCGGCGCCCTCGCCGGCCCCGTCGTACTGACGACCCGCGGCGTCCTCGACGCCGCGACGGCCGCCAGCGTCGTCATCGCCGCGGAGCGAGACGCGCGCAGCGCCATCGAAGATGTGGTGCGTGGAGCGACGGAACGCCGCTCCTCACCCGGCGACGACGAGGTCGCCGAAGCTGCGCGCCTGGCCGTCCGTAGGTCTCTTTCGCGCGCCCTCGGCTTCAAGCCAGTGACGATGGTGACCGTCGTGCGCTTGGGTTAGCCCCGCCGGCTTGTGACGCTCGAGCCGACGGGCGAAGGACCCCTTATGCAGCCGGCGTCGACTCGCTGCGAAAGAGCTCGACCCTTTGCAACACGACGTCCTGGGCGGGCTTGTCCCGCGCGCCCGTGGGCACGCGGGCGATGCGCTTCACGACGTCGACGCCCACCGTAACTTCCCCAAAGACCGAGTGCTTCTTGTCGAGGTGCGCCGTCGCCCGCTCCGTGATGAAGAACTGCGAGCCGTTGGTGCCAGGGCCGGCGTTCGCCATCGAGAGGATGCCCGGGCCCTTGTGCTTGAGATCCGGGTGGAACTCGTCCTCGAACTGGTAGCCGGGACCGCCCGTCCCCTGCCCGAGCGGGTCGCCGCCCTGGATCATGAAGTCCGGGATGACGCGGTGAAAGACCGTCCCGTCAAAGTAGGGCACGCCCTTCTTCGGCTGGCGTGTCCGAGGGTCGATCCACTCTTGCGCGCCCGTGGCCAGGCCGACGAAGTTTTTGACGGTCTTCGGCGCGCGCTGCTCCTCGAGCTTGACGACGATGTTGCCCTGCGTGGTCACGAAGCGGGCATAAAGTTGCCCGGCCCCCGGAACGGAAATATCGGGAAAGGTGGCGTTCGGCATGGCCGGAGAGGCTACAGCGACGAGGGTCGCCAAGCGAGCGTGAAGGCGGGGGCGCCGGGCGCGGGCGCGAGCGCGGGCGCGGGCGCGAGCGCGAGCGCGGGCGCGGGCGCGGGCGCGGGCGCGGGCGCGGGCGCGGGCGCGGGCGCGAGCGCGGGCGCGGGGCGCACACGCGGTTGGTACCTCGGATCCCCTCAACGGGGTCCGAGACCACGTCCTTCAGTGACGCCACAGAGCCCATCGGCGACCCGATAGGGGCCTCAAGGGACCCGCGTCAGCGCTCCGTCGGCGACATGAAGCGAATCGTGGAGCGAGCCGAGCGCCTGAGCGAGCCCGCGAAGCCCTTTGTCCCGTCGACGAAGCCCGTTATCCCCGAGACAAGCGCCGTTTGCCCGTCGACAATGGCGGTTCTCCCGTCACGAGTGGCCGTTATCCCGGCGACAACGGCGATCGTGCCGCCACGGAAGGGCGTGATCGTGTCGCGAACGTGCTCCCTCGCGCACGCGGCGCCCTGGATCGGGCCGATGGTCGCCTTCAGCGACCCGAGGAACCGCGGTCCAGCGTCGCACGAGCGCCCTCGCGAGCCCCCAACGGGTCTTGTCGACGGGCTAGCGGGCTTCCATGACGGGCTAATGGGCCTCCATGACGGGCTAATGGGCCTCCATGACGGGCTAATGGGCCTCCATGACGGGCTAATGGGCTTCGTGACGGGCTTGAGCGATGAACGACCGGGACAAACGGGCTTCCGTGACTGAGTGACCGGGTGCCTCGGTTACGATTTAGACCGGGTGCCTGGGTGACAGATCGCTCCTTTCTTCAAGCATGGTCCGGGAGCGGAGGGCATGGAAACCGGGCGTGACGGAGACGCAGACCGACCCTTTCCGAGACACAACCCCGGGTGCATCGCGACACAACCCGGCGGGCTCACGCGTAGCCGCACGCCCCGAAACGCACTAACGCCTCTCCCATGGACCGCCTGAACACAGTGACCGGGAGCGTTCGTCCGGAGGACCTCGGCATCACCCTCGTGCACGAGCACTTGCTCATCGGCTACCCCGGCTGGAGCATGGACGCCCTCGCGCCGCCCTTCCGGCGCGCCGAGGCCGTCTCGCGAGGCGTCGATCGCTTGACCGAGCTACGCGCTCACGGAGTGACCACGTTCGTCGATCCATGTCCGATCGATCTCGGGCGGGACGTCGAGTTCATGGCCGAAGTCTCCGAGAAGTCGGGCGTCCACGTGATCTGCGCCACGGGCGCGTACACGGAGCTCGAGGGGCTCTCGTATACCTTTCGTGCACTGCCGGTGGAGGAGATCACGGCGATCTACGTCAAGGAGCTCACCGAGGGCATCGGCAGCACGGGCATTCGCGCCGGCTTCGTCAAGGTCGCGACGGGTGCACCGGCGATCTCCGCCTACGAGCGCAAGCTCGTCGTCGCAGGAGGACGAGCGGCCGCCGCCGTCGGGTGTCCCGTCTTGACGCACACGGAGGACGCGCAGTGCGGGCTCGAACAGATCGCGCTCTTGACCGAACAGGGGGTTATGGCGCACCGAATCCTCGTCGGCCACTCGGACGGTCGCGACGACCACGACTACCGCCGCGCGCTCGCGGATCGGGGCGCCTACGTGGGGTTCGACCGGTTCGGGCTCGACGCCATCCTCGACGATGACAAGCGCGTGGACGGCGTCTGCCGGATGATCGACGACGGCTACGTGACATCGGTCTGCCTCTCGCACGACTCGATCTGCGCCGGTTGGCTCGGAAGACCTGTCTTTCGCGGACGCCGTGTCACGACCGCAGAGGCGATCGCTGCCGCGAACCCGAACTGGACGGCGACGCACCTCTTCACGCGCATCTTCCCTCGACTGCGCGAACGGGGTGTCACCGACGCCGACATCCGCACGATGCTCGTCAGCAACCCGGGCCGGTACTTCCGCGGCGACGTGGCGCCTGGCCGGGACAACCGACACCGCATGATAGCGTGACGCGATGTTCGAGCCGCTCGCGGCCCAGCAGACCGTGGGCGCCGTGCTCATTCTCGCGGCTGCGGGCGCCCTGGTGCTCGCGTGGCTGTCGCTCCGGGCAGCGCCCAGGGGGCTGCTCGTGGTCGGGGGGCTGTTCGTGGTGTCTCTCTCGGCGCGCGCCTTTCTTGTCGCCTACTTCGCAACCGTCATCGCCGCGACGTGGCGCGCGCGCACGCGCCTGAGACGAGACGCGTTGGTCGTCGTCCTCGGCGGCACCGGGCTCGCGATCGGCCTGCGGGTGGTGGGTGCCCCTGCCAGCCCCCCCCTTGGCGGCCCCCCCGTTGCCGCGCCAAAGGACCCGCGCGCGTCTGTCGAGGCTTGGCAGGCCCGAGACAACCCGTGGCGAGCCCGTGGAGTCGCCCTGGCGTGGGCCCGTGCGGAGAAGGACGCGCCGGGCGAGGGCTACGCCACGCTCGCACAACTCGACTGGAACCTGGGCGAGCGCGACAAGGCGCGCCGTGTGCTGCAGCACTTGCTCGAGCGCACCGCGGACCGCGACGTGCTCGAGCGCGCGCGTCGCCTGCGCCAAGACTGGGGCGACCCGTGACCTCGGCCCGCACCGCCGCACGCTCGGTCTTCATCGTGGGATCCGCCGCGCTGGTCGTAGCCGTGTCGTGGCGATTCATGGACCTGCTCGGCGACAGCTTCTGGACGATGGCCCTCGGGCGCACCATCCTCGCGACGCGAACGCTGCCGGCTCAGGATCCGTTCGCGTACACCTCCGTGCACGAGCGCTACTTCGTGCAGATGCCGGCCACCGCCGTCCTCTTCGCCTGGCTCGCCGCGCACGCCGGCCTCGCGGCGGTGGCCGCGACCGCGGCTCTCGTCCAAGCGGCAGCGTGGATCATCGCTTGGCTCGGATCGAGCCGCGGCAGTCGAGGGGCGGTGGCGCAGCTCGTCGCGCTGCCCGCGGTGCTCCTCGGCGAGTTCCTGGGCCGAGGCGATCTCTGCGCGCGCGGGCAAGTGTTCGGGTCGCTCGGGTTCGCGATCCTCCTGGTCCTGGTGGACCGCGTGCGACGCGGCCGCGCGGTGCATGGGATCGCGCCGTTTGCGCTTGCCGCCGCGTGGGCAAACCTTCACCCGTCTTTTGTCTTGGCCGTCGCCGTGCCGCTCGCATGCGCGGCGATGACGTACGTCGACCCGCCGGACGAAAGGACACCGGCAAGGCCTCTGCTTCGGCTCGCAGCCTGGGCGAGCGCGGGGATGCTCGTGACCCCTTACGGTCCGGGGCTCCTCCTCGACGTCATGAAGCTGATGCGAGACCCCACGACGGCGGAGCTCGACCTCTTTCAGTCGCCGAACTTTCGCTCCTTCGCGTGGCTGGTGCTCGTTGTCCTGACGCTCACCGCGATGAGCCTTCGCGCCTCCTACGGGCCCACAGCCGGGCGCGCGTCCGACGTGGCGCTGATGGCGGTCTTGCTCGCGGCGGCATGCGGAGCGCGCCGCTACGGGGACTTGCTTTGGCTGACCGTCGTCTTCCAGCTCGGTCGGTCGGCGGGCGACGCCGTCGAAGGGCACGCCGCCGTAGCCGCGGCCCTGGCCGCGCGGTTCGCCGTGCAGGCGGCCTTCGCGATGGCGGGGGTCGAACTCGCAGCCGCGACGGCCCTCGTCACGAGGCCGAGGGACTTCCTATTTCAGGTCCCGGCGGGGGCCACGGCGTTCGTGCAGAACAGCGGGCACGGCGCGCTGCCGGATCACGTCTACGCGCCCTACCACTGGGGCGGATACCTCGACTGGGCGTTCGACGGACGTCGCAAGGTCTTCATCGATGGACGCAACATGCTCTTTCACAACGGCGTGATTGAGGACGCGCTGGCGATCCAGACGGCGCAGCCCGGCTGGTCGCAGCTCCTCGAGAGCTACGCCATCGAGACGCTCATCACGGAGCGATGGAGCCGCCTCGAGGCAGCCGTGGCGAACGATCCCGCTTGGCAGCCGCTGTTTCAGGACGAGCGAGCGAGCGTGTACGTGAAGAAGCCGCGGTCTCCAGGGTGAGACCCCAGGTTGAGACCAGGGGCAACTTCGACCTTCACGCACTTGCCGCGAGGTGTTGCTTCAAGAAGTCGACCGCGCGGCCCCAGGCGAGCTTCGCGTTCGTCTCGTCGTACACGCTCGAGTCAGTGTGTCGCATGAAGGCGTGTTTGGTGTCGTACACGAAGAGGTCCATCGCGCCGCCCCCGCCTCGCACTGCGTCCTGGATCTGCTTGGCCACCGACGCCTTCGCCCAGTCGTCCTGCGTCGCGAAGTGCGCCTGAATGGGGACCTTCACGTTCGCGAAGGCCTCGTTCGGCACCTGGGCGAGCCCGTAAAAGGGGACGGCCGCGGCGAGCCCGCGGAGCGTGCACGCGGACGCAAAGGTGAGCGCGCCGCCCATGCAGAATCCGAGGACGGCGACCCGACCATTGCATCGACTGTCCGCGCGAAGGTATGCGACGCCGTCGCCGATGTCGGCCACCGCGCGCTTCTTGTCGAGCGCCCCCATGAGCGATGCCGCCTCCTCCCGCGATCCGGCCATCACCCCGCGGTACAGGTCTGGCGCGAGGGCAACGAAGCCCGCCTGAGCCAGCCGGTCGCACGTCGACTCGATGAAATCGCTGAGGCCCCAGAACTCCTGGACCACGACGACGCCGCCTACCTTGCCCTTCCCTGCCGGCTCCGCACGGGCCCCCATCAGCGGCGGGTCCGACTTCGACGGAATCGACACCTGCGTCGACATGGCACGCCTCCTTCGTCGAGGCGGCAGCATACCGCACGCCCAACCCGCGGAGTACGGGTACACTTTCGGCCGTGGCCAAGCGTTTCCGCACGGATGCCCCCGGCAGCGACGGCACGCGGCCCGTCGCGGCGTCGGGCTCCGCGTGGCCCGCGGCGATTGGGCGGACGGACGCCGCGCGACGCGGAGCCGACGGCATCAGGGACGACCTCGCCCGCCAGCTCACGCTGATGGCCAACCGGGCGGCGCCCTACCGGAAGATCGTGCCGATGATCGTCCAGATCCTCGACGATCGGACGCAAGGGCCGGTGCTGCTCTCGTCGATGCAGCGAGCCTGGCAAAACCGCGAGTTTCGCGCGTTCTACGAGCGGCCCCTGCTGCTCTTCGCTGCGCTCCGCGCGGACGCGCTCGCGGACGGACCCTCACACCCGCTTCACGCGGCGCTGCGCGACGCGGCGCCCGATCCGGACGCCCTGACGGAGACGGCGCTCAAGGCCGCGCTCAGCCCCTCTCAGACCGGTCTATGGACTTCTCTCGGCTTGCGCCGAGTGCAGACCAACGAGACTTCGCGGGCGCTCGCCTGGCTGTGGCCCGCGGCTCTGGCGCGGTGTTCGGACGGCGCGCGGCCCCTGCTGCTCGTCGACGTCGGGTGCAGCGCCGGGTTGAACCTTATCGGAGACATGCTCCCACCCGTCTGGACGACGACGGGCCGCGTGCAGTTGCCCGTCGTGCGGCGCCCGAAGATCGTCGGTCGCTTCGGGCTCGACGAGCGACCGCTCGACGTCGAGCGCACCGACGACGCTCGCTGGTTGCGCGCCTGCATCTGGCCGGGTGACACGCAGCGCCTGCAGCGCCTCGACGCCGCGCTCGCGGCGTTCCGCGAGGCGCGCGCCCGCGGCCAGCGCGTCGAGCTCCTGCGACGCGACGCGACGGCAGCGCCGGCATACGTCCGCAACGTGGCCGCGGCCGCGCCTCCCGACACCTTGACCATCGTGTACCAGACCATGATGTCCGGCTATCTCGACGCGACGGCGCGCTCGGCCTTCGAGGACGGCCTCGACCGGCTCGTCGTGTCGTCGCCCCCGCGCTCGGTCCTGTGGGTAGACCTCGAGGTCACGGGACCGGCGACGTCGCCGCGACCCGCGGAGCTCTGGGTTCACGCCCGCGCGGGCGACCAGCGCGTCCGTTTGATGCTCGGCACGACCGGATATCACCCTGCGGAAGTCAGCGTCCGTCAGGACGCCGTGCGCGACCTGACGCGGATCCTCGAGGTCTGACGCGAGGCCGCTCTAGCGGCCCGTCGGGGCGTCCGGATCGAACACCACGGAGAGCGTGGAGAGCCCTTCGATGACCTCGCGCGTGCGCTGACGCTCTTTGGCGGCAAGGTCGGCGCGCGCCGCGAGCGCCCGGTACATCAGAGCTCCGACGGAGAACAGGTCGGTGCGGCGGTCCACGGCGGCCATGGCCCCACGCGCCTGCTCGGGCGCCATGTAACCGGCGGTCCCCATGATGGTCCCGTCGGCCGTCGGCGTGAGCGAGATCAAGCCGTCCCGGATGCGCGCGAGGCCGAAGTCGAGCACCTTCGCGTGGCCCGTCTTCGTCACGAACACGTTTCCGGGCTTGATGTCGCGGTGGACGATCCCGTTGTCGTGCGCGATCCCGAGAACCTCGAGCACCTGACCCGCGATCGCCAAAAGCTCGGTGGCCGGCAGGGTGCCCCCTGTACGCGCGAGACGTTCCGACAGCGACTCGCCGTCGAGGCGCTCCATCACCAGGTACGGCGCTCCGTCTTCGGCGACGTCGTCGTCCAGGATCGCGACCGCACCGGGCTGCCCGATCTTGTTGGCGACGTACCCCTCGCGCATGAAGCGCTTGCGCACCTCTGGATCCCGGGCAAACCGGGCGAGCAGGACCTTGATGGCGGCCTTGCGCCCGTTGCGGTGGGTGGCCGTGTACACGGCGCCCATGCCTCCGACCGCGAGCAGACCGTCGACGCTCCACTTGCCGTTCAATGTCTTGCCGACCCGATCCTCGGGGCGCTGCGCCGTTCGTATTCCTTCCGTCACAACGCAAATGTACCCCAACTCGCGCGCCCACGATCCAAGCTGGTTCGATATGCTCGGCCGCCGTGGCGCCGACGCAAAGCCCATCGCCTTCCGCCTCGGCCGCGCGCCACACGGTGCGAGTCTCTCCGCGCCACGCGGTCACCGTCGACGACGACTACTTTGCCCTGATCCAGCGCGCACCGCAGGAGGACTTCGTGGTGCGCACCCTCGCCCGGACCATGGCCGGCGACGCGCCCCTCATGACCGGCGAGCTGGTGATCGCCAGCTACGCGACCCGGCAGCGCTTCCCGCTCGCCGCGACGTACCCGCTGCACTTTCGAAAGACGTACTTCCCGGGGCGGCTCCGCGGCGACACCCAGGTCGAGCTCGAGCGTCATACCCGCGCCAGCGAAGTGCTCGACATCCCGCCGCCCATCGGCCGCTTGGGGGGCACCTTCCGCACGTGCCTCTTGCCGGGCCGTCCGTTCGACCAGGTGATGCTGCCGTTCGGCACCGAGCCGGAGGACAGCAACATCAAGCACGCCGACGACCTGACGCTCTCGGCCGCAGTCGGCCTGTGGCTTCTGGCCGAGCGCGTCATGACCGCGCTCTCCAAGTTGCACCGCGCCGGGCTCACCCACGGCGACGCACAGCTCCAAAACTTCGTCGTCTGCTACGCGCCTGTCGACATCGTGCCGATCGACTTCGACATGTCGATCGAGCGGGACGCCGTCAGCGCCGAGACGTGGGAGAGCGAATGCGCCCGCGACCTCGAGCCGCTGCTCAAGGTCGCGGTGTTCTTGCAGTGCGCGCTCGGGGCCCAAGAGGGCGACCTCGCCGACCTCTCGCGCGCCCGGATGGATACCCTCTTCGTACGAAGCGAACCGTTTCGCCGCGCCGTGGAGGACAGAGCGGGCCTCCTGGCAACGACGCTGCGGGTCACTTGATGAACAACATCTCCGTGTAGGTCGGCAGCGGCCAGTCCTCGTCCGCCACCTCGGCCTCGAGGGCGTCGACGATCTTGCGCGTCTCGTCCATGAGCGGCCGGAGTGTCTTGCCTGCGTGCACGAGGTGCTGCTCGGTCGTCGAGAAGTCGTGCTTGGCGAGCGCCTCGCCGAGCTTGGCGACGGTCCCGGTCAGCGACTTGACGAGGCCGGCGACCTTGGTCGCCGTCTCCGGCGAGGCCTCGATCTTGACGGCGGCCGCCTTCGCGAGCGTGTCCGTGAGGCTCGAGAGGTACGTCATCGCAGCGGGATAGACCTGGGTCTTCGCGATGCTGATGACCAGCTTGGCCTCGACCTCGATCGCGTGGATGTATTGCTCAGCGTAGACGTCGAAGCGGCTCGCGAGCTCGACGGGCGTGAGCACGCCGGCTTTCGAGAAGAGCTCCTCGACCGCCTTGTCTTTGAGGACCGGCAAAGCCTCGACGCAGGAGGGTAGATTGGGCAGGCCCCGCTCTTCCGCCATCTTGTGCCACTCGGCCGAGTACCCGTTGCCGCCGAAGACGACGGCGCTGTGCTCGTCCATGATGACCTTGAGCACGCTGAGGACCGCCTGCGGGACCGGGGTGCCCGCAGCGACGGCCGCTTCGAGCTTCTCGGCGAACCAGGTGAGCGAGTCGGACAGCATCGTGTTCATGGCGATGAGCGGCCCGGAGACCGACTGGCCCGAGCCGACGGCGCGGAACTCGAACCGGTTGCCCGTGAACGCGAAGGGCGACGTCCGGTTGCGATCGCCCGGGTCCTTGGCGAACTGCGGCAGCGAATCGACGCCGAGGTTCATGACGCTCTTGACCTTGGAGCCCGTCAGCGTCCCCTTTTGGATCTGCTTGAAGACGTCCTCGAGCTGCGTGCCCAAGTACACGGACATGATCGCCGGCGGCGCCTCGTTCGCGCCGAGGCGGTGGTCGTTGCTCGCGGTGGCTACAACAGCGCGCAAGAGCGCGCCGTACTTGTGCACCATGCGGATGACCGCGCCGCAGAAGACGAGAAACTGAATGTTGTCGTGCGGCGTGTCGCCCGGATCGAGCAGGTTGCCCTGGGTCGCATTGCCGACCGACCAGTTCACGTGCTTGCCCGAGCCGTTGACGCCGGCGAACGGCTTCTCGTGCAAAAGGCAGATGAGCCCGTGGCGCTTGGCGGTGTTCTTCAGGATCGTCATCGTGAGCTGCTGGTGATCGCTCGCGACGTTGGCCGCCTCGAAGAACGGCGCGATCTCGAACTGGCCGGGCGCGACTTCGTTGTGTCGCGTCTTGGCCGGAATGCCCAGCTTGTACATGCGCTCCTCGACGTCCTGCATGAACATCTGGACGCGCTCCGGGATGGCCCCGAAGTAGTGGTCGTCGAACTGCTGCGCTTTGGCGGGTGGCTTGCCGAAGAGCGTCCGACCGGTCAGCAGCAGGTCGGGCCGCGCGGCGGCGAACGCCGCGTCGATGAGGAAGTACTCCTGCTCGGCGCCACAGCTGGAGTTGACCTGGGCGATGTCCTTGTTGCCGAGCACCGTGAGCACGCGCTTCGCGGCCTTGTTCATGGCGGCGATCGAACGCAAAAGCGGCGTCTTCTTGTCGAGCGCCTCGCCCGTCCACGAGACGAACACCGTGGGGATGCACAGCGATGCGCCGTTGTTCGTCTCCATGATGTACGCGGGGCTCGTGACGTCCCACGCCGTGTAGCCACGCGCGTGAGAGGTCCCTCGGATGCCTCCGTTCGGGAACGACGAGCCGTCGGGCTCTCCCTGGACGAGCACCTTTCCGCCAAACTCCGTGATCACGGAGCCGTCGCCCTGAACGGAGATGAAGCCGTCGTGCTTCTCGGCCGTCGCGTTGGTGAGCGGGTAGAAAACGTGCGCATAGAAGAGGGCGCCCTTGCCGACGGCCCACTCCTTCATCGCGGCGGCCACTACGTCGGCGACCTTGATGTCGAGCGGCGCGCCGGTCTCGATCGTCTTCTTGAGGGACTTGAAGACTTCCTTGGGAAGGTGCTCCTTCATCTTGTCGAGCGTGTACACGTCGGATGCCCACAAGCTCTCCAGGCTGTGCAGCGGCGTCGGCGGGCGCAGGGTCCGGCGGGTGATGTCTTGGATCGCGTGAACGCGGGTGGAGTTGCCAGGCATGGGTCGGCTCCGGTGGGTATGGTTGGGATAGGCGGAAACCGCCCTCGTCCTTCCGCACCCTGCCGATCGAACGTTGCGCGAATGTGTCCGGAAAGCTTCGTAACGCCTGGAACCGTCGCCGCCTTTAGGATCCTTTTAGGGAGCCCTGGGGGATCCGCAGCTTCTTCAGGCGTGACGCCAGCGTCGTAGGCTTGACCCCGAGCAGATCCGCCGCGCCACCGGGACCGAAGACCTGGCCTCGCGTGGCTTCGAGCGCGGCGAGGATGTTGTCGCGCTCGAGGCGGCGGATCTCGGTCTCGGGAAGGATGGGCTTCGCCGGCGGCGTCGAGGAAACTCGTTCGCCGCCTCGCGGCACCCTGGACGCGCGCCCCGAGGAGACGAGCGGCGGCATGACGACGTGCATCGCCCCGTGCGGCGTGCTGATGACCGCGCGCTCCAGGACGTTCCGCAGCTCGCGCACGTTGCCGGGCCAGTCGTGGGCTTCGAGCTCGGCGAGCTCCTTGGCGCCCAGCGCCAGCGGAGCGCGGTTCATGCGCTTGCATATGGCCGCTACGAGGTGGACCGCGATGACCACGATGTCCTCGCGGCGCTCGCGAAGCGGCGGCGTCTCGATCGGAAAGACGTTGAGGCGATAGTAGAGATCCTCGCGAAAGCGCCCCTCATCGACCTCGCGCGACAGGTCGCGGTTCGTCGCCGCCACGATCCGCACGTCGGTCTGGCGCGACCGTGTCTCGCCGATGCGGTCGAAGGTGCCCTCCTGCAACACACGGAGCAATTTCCCCTGCAGGTCGAGCGGGATCTCCCCGACCTCGTCGAGAAAGAGGGTGCCCCCATCGGCGGCCTCGAAGCGGCCCACGCGGTCGCGCGACGCGCCGGAGAACGCCCCCTTCACGTGCCCGAAGAACTCGCTCTCGTAGAGCTCGCGCGGGATCGCAGCGCAGTTCACCTGGATGAAGGCGCGCGGCGCGCGGCGGCTCCTCGTATGGATGGCCTCGGCCACGAGCTCTTTGCCCGTGCCGGACTCCCCGGAGATGAGCACGCTCGCGTCGGTGGGCGCGACGAGATCGATCTGCTGCTTGATGTGCGTGACGGCGTCGCTCGACCCGACGATGGTCGAGTCGCGGCTCGAGGTCACGACTTCGCGCAGGTACGCGTTCTCGTGCTCGAGCATCTGCTTCAATCTTGCGATCTCCTCGAGGTCCCGCGCCCCCGCAATCGCCGCCGCGGCATGGTTGGCGAGGAGGCGCAGCACGTCGGCCGTCGGAGGCGTCACCGCTATCCGGACGAAGACGCCGAGCACGCCGAGCGGACGCTCGCGGTATAGCAAGGGCTGTCCACAGAAGCCCTGGATGCCCTCGGCGCGTACCCACTCGGGGCGCGCGATGTGCGGGTCCGAGCGCGCGTCGCTGACGATCAGCGCCTCGCGCCGGGCGAGGACCTTGCCCACCTTGAAGGCGCCGATCGGGATCCGCCGGAACGAGCCCAGAGGCGCCGCGTCGACGCTCACCGCGCCGTCCACGGGGCGCGCCGCGCTGGCAACCAGGTGCAGGCACTCCTGCCGCGACGAGCAGGCGGACGCGTTGCGGCACGCGCTGCAGATGTCGCCGGGTCCCAGGAGCCAGATGCGGGCGAGGGCGACGTCCGCCGAGCTCTCGGCGATCCGCCGTACGATGAGCGGGAGCAAGGCGCGAAGCTCGCGCTCCTGTGCGATCTCGAGGAGCAGGTCCTTGAGCGGCTCGAAAGCGCTCGCCCCCGACTCGGAGAGAAACACGGTTCGAGTCTAGCTTCGTCGCCTCGTCGGGCACGAGACTTCGTACTTCCGCAAATCGATATTTCGTATCGACGCTCGCCCGAGCCTTGCTCTTGCGGAGCTCGCGTGAGCGCCCTGCCGGCGTTTGAAACGCTCGACGGGGATTGCTCGAAATGATCCTGAAACGAACGGCCTCATTGGCAACGACCGCGAAACCAATTGCGGCTTCGGGTCCGCGCAGGCGCCGATGGTCCAGGCCTTGCTCATCGTCGCGCTCAGTTGCTCGAGACGACCACTCGCTCGAGAGACCCGGCGCACGACGCGCCGCTCAACGCACAAACATTGGAGCGACCCATGCCCGCCGTGACATTGCCGAAGCACAAGGAAGGCGATTTCTTCGTCGACTACGAGGAGAAGGTTTTCGAGGACGTCAAAGCCAAGCCGGGAGAGAAGGCACTCGTCACCTTTCACACGGTGGCGTTCGAGGGGTCGATTGGCCTGGTCAACATGCTCCAAGCGACGCGCCTGATGCGAAAAGGCTTCGACACGAGCGTGCTGCTCTACGGTCCGGGCGTGCTGCTCGGCGTGCAGCGCGGGTTCCCCAAGCTGGCGTCGGAGGCCTTCCCCGGCCACCTCGTCGTCAACCAGAAGATCGGCGCGTTCATGGCCGAAGGAGGCAAGGTCTACGCGTGCCGCTTCGCGCTGCAGGCGCTCTACGGACACGGCGAGCCCTCGCTCATTCCGGGCATAAGGCCCATCAGCCCGCTCGACGTGCTCGACATCATCCTTCTCCACAAGCGCGACAACGCCTTCATCCTCAACACCTGGACGCTCTGAGCTCCACCGAGGCGTGCGATGAAACCTCTGCGCGTCCGCGCTGCGGCGGTCCAGCTCAGCCCCGTCCTCTACAGCCGAGACGGGACGACCGAGAAGGTCTGCTCCGCTATCGCGCAGGCCGCAGGCCGCGGCGCGCAGCTCGTCGTGTTCCCCGAGACGGTCGTCCCGTATTACCCGTATTTCTCGTTCATCCTGCCGCCCGCGGCGATGGGCAAGGCACACCTGCAACTCTACGAGCAGGCGGTGACCATCCCGGGGCCCACGACGGAAGCCGTGGCGGAGGCCGCGCGGCGACATGGCGTCGTCGTCTCGCTCGGGGTCAACGAACGCGACGGAGGGTCGCTCTACAACACGCAGCTCCTCTTCGACGCCGACGGGGCGCTGGTGCAGCGCCGACGAAAGATCACCCCCACGTACCACGAGCGAATGGTCTGGGGGCAGGGCCAGGGCGACGGGCTCGTGGCGGTCGACACAGCCGTGGGACGCATCGGACAGCTCGCGTGCTGGGAGCACTACAACCCGCTCGCGCGCTACGCGCTGATGGCGGACAGAGAAGAGATCCACGTCGGGATGTTCCCGGGCTCCATGGTGGGCCAAATCTTCGCCGATCAGATCCAGGTCACCATCCGCCACCATGCCCTCGAATCGGGGTGCTTCTTCGTCAACGCGACGGGATATCTCACACCCGAGCAACGCCACGAGATCGGCCGTGGGACGGGCCTCGAGGCGGCGCTCGGGGGCGGGTGCTTCACGGCCATCGTGTCGCCCGAAGGCGCCCTGCTCGAACCCCCGCTCACCGAGGGCGAGGGTATGGTCGTCGCCGACCTCGATCTACCGCTCATCACCAAGCGCAAGCGGATGATGGACAGCGTCGGCCATTACGCGCGCCCCGAGCTCTTGCGCCTCGTGGTCGACCGGACGGTGCACACGCCGACGGTCGACCGCTCCTCCCCCATCACCACCCACGAAGACCAAGCCCCACGCCATGAGATCCCTTCCTCTTCTCCCGCTGTCGCCTGATCCGCGATCGACGCTCACCGAGCTGCAGGCGCTCGGCGCGCGCTGGATCGGTCCGGCCGGCGCCGGCCTGTCGCGCGTCGGCGGTGCAGGTCCGTCGGACCACAAGGCCATCGTCCTCGACGGTCAGACCGTCATGGTGCCGATCCACACCGCGGCCGCGAGCGCCTCGCCATTCGCGCTTCGCGCGACCGGTGCCGCGACCGCCCGCCTCGAGCGCGACGGCGTGGTCATCGGCAGCGTGACCTTTCCCGCGGCGCCCCGCTTCTACGAGCGGACGACCGCCGACGGCATCCCTTACTGGAAGATCGCCACGCTGCACTCGACCGACGTCCTCGCGACAACGGTGCTCCAGCAGTGCACGCGGTACATCGACCGCGACTCTTCGTGTCAGTTCTGCGCGATCGGAGGTTCTCTGGCGGCCGGGCGGACCATCGCGCGAAAGACGCCCGCGCAGCTCGCCGAAGTGGCGCATGCCGCCGTGCACCTCGACGGCGTGCGTCACATGGTGATGACGACGGGGACGCCCGCGACGCCGGACCGCGGCGCTCGCCTGCTCGCCGAGTGCGCGGCCGCTGTCACCGCGCGAGTCGAACTGCCGATCCAGGCCCAGTGCGAGCCGCCGGCCGACGACGCCTGGTTCGGCCGGCTGAACGACGCCGGGGTCGTCTCCCTGGGGATGCATCTCGAGGCGGTGACCGACGAGGTGCGCCGCACGATCATGCCCGGCAAGGCCGAAGTGCCGCTCGCCCGTTACTTCGCGGCGTTCGAGGCGGCGGTGCGCGTGTTCGGCCGCGGCCAGGTGAGCACGTACATCCTGGCCGGCCTGGGCGACAGCGCACGCGACATCGTCGCGACCTGTCGCGCGGTTGCAGGGATGGGGGTCTATCCGTTCGTCGTCCCGTTCGTGCCGATCCGTGGAACGCCCCTCGAGACGCACCCGCCGCCGAAGCCCGCCTTCATGACGCAGCTCCTGGCGGAGGTCGCCGCGGTCGTGCGCGAGGGCGGGCTGTCCCAGGCGACGATCAAGGCGGGCTGCGGCAAGTGCGGCGCGTGCTCGACTCTCCGCGCGTACGAAGGTGCCGCATGATCCTCGAAGCCGTCGTTCCCTTTCGCTCTCGCGACGTCGGGTTCAAGCTCGCGCTCGAGGACTGGGAGGTCGCCTCGTATTACCGGTTGCGGCGGCGGATCTTCTGCGACGAGCAGCGGCTCTTCCCGGCCGACGATCGCGACACTGTCGACGATCGCGCGCTGCCCATCGTGGCCGTCAGCCGCGTGGCGGGGATCCCGGACGATGTCGTCGGGGTGGTGCGCGTCTGGCAAGAAGGAGCCGGGCTGTGGTGGGGCGGCCGCCTCGGGACGCACCCCGAGCACCGCCGCAACGGAACGATCGGCCCGGGTCTCGTCCGTCTGGCGGTCCGCACGGCGTGCCGCCGGGGGTGCTCGCGCTTCCGGGCAACGGTACAGCTGCCGAACGTTCCGCTCTTCGAGCGATTGCACTGGCGCGCGATCGGCGACGCGCGGGTCTGCGACATTCCTCACGCCTTGATGGAGGCAGACCTCGATCACTACCGCGCGGGGCTGCCATGACGTCGAGCGCCCTCGAGGCGTGCGCGGCGCGCCTGCGTGAGAGCGCGGCGTTCCGCTCGAAGCGAGACATCGGCCGCGTGGCCGCGCGCGTCGACGGCGCCCCCCGGGCCGTTGCGGGCTGGCTCGAGCGCGAAACGCGTGTCGCGCTTGGGGACGACACCGCGGCCATCCCGGATGGTAACGGATACCTCTTGCTCGCCGCCGAGGGGATGCTCCCGGAGTTTCTCGATCGCGACCCGTACTTCGCCGGTTGGTCGTCCGTCATGGTGAACGTGAGCGATGTGGCCGCGATGGGCGGCTACCCGCTCGCGGTCGTCGACGTCTATTTTCATGCTGCATCGTCGCAGGTCGAAGCGGTGCTCTCGGGAATTCGCGATGCGTCCGCGGCTTACGGCGCGCCGCTCGTCGGGGGCCACACGACCCGGCGCGACGTCGGTCCGCACGCCCTCGCCGTCGCGATCCTCGGCCGCGCCGAACATTTGATGACGAGCGGCGGCGCGCGTCCCGGCGACGCGATCCTCTTCGCGGTCGACCTGCGAGGCCGCTACCGGGGCGACTGGCCGTTCTGGGACGCGACGGCCGGGCGAAGCGCCAGCGATCTGCGCTCCAACCTCGCGGTCCTCGGAAGGCTGTCCGACGCGGGGCTGGTGAACGCGTGCAAGGACGTCAGCAACGCCGGCGTCGCGGGCACGCTGCTCATGATGCTCGAATCGTCCGGTGTCGGAGCCACGCTCGATCTCGATCGCCTACCCATTCCGGACGAAGTCGACGTGGATCGCTGGCTGCTCACGTTCCCGAGCTACGGGTTTCTGTTCGCGACCCCGCCGGCGCAGGTCGCGACGGTCCAAGCCGTCCTGCGCGCCGAGGGCGTGGCGTGCGAGGAGGTGGGGCGCGCCGACGCCTCCACCGCGCTCCGTCTGGCGCGGCGCGGACACGAAGCTTTGCTTTGGGACCTCCGCACGGAACCCTTCACCGGCTTCCAGCGCGCTCCGCGCGGTCGTCCCGTCATCCCAGCGGCGGCGACCGTCCGATGAAAGCGCCGTCCGTTGGGCTCTTCACGTACTCGACGCTGCCGCGCGGGAGCGTCGTGCACACGGCGCATCTGGCCGACGCCCTGCACGACGCGGGTTGGGACGTCACGGTGTACGCGCTCGACAAGGACCACCGCGGCTTCTTCCGGCCGCTCCGCGCCCGGCTCCACCTGCTGCCGGCCGCTCCGTCCCCTGGCACAACGGCCGATCTCGTCCGCCTCCGCGCCTCGGAAATCGCAGACTACTTCGCGCGAAGGGGCCTCTCCCACGACATCCATCACGCCGAGGACTGCCTCACCGCCAACGGCCTTCTCGAGCTGCGGGCGCGCGGGCTCGACGTTGGGGTCGTGCGCACCGTCCATCACGTCGAAGCATTCGAGGATCCGTACCTGGCGGCCTGTCAGGAGCGCTCGATCCGTCATGCCGACGTCTGCTTCGCCGTCAGCCGTGCGGCGTCGATGGATGTGGCGCGTACGTTCGGCGTGCGCGCGCGCCTTGTCACGAACGGCGTGCTGGTCGACCGCTTCGCGCGTCCGGATCCGGACCGCGTGCTCGCGTGGGAGCACCGCCTCGCGGGCGCCGTCGCCGGTCCGCTTCTGCTCGCCGTCGGCGGCGTCGAAGAACGCAAGAACACGATCGGCATCCTGCGAGCGTTCGCGCGCATTCGCGGCAGTCACCCCGGCGCCCGCCTCTGCATTCTCGGCGGCGCGACCGTTCTCGATCACGGCGCCTATCGCGCCGCCTTCGAGCGGGAGCTCCGTGGCTTGCCCGCGGCCGTTCGCGGCGCCGTGACCGAGACGGGCGTCGTCCACGAAGACGACGTGCCGGCCGTATTCTCGATCGCGAGCGCGCTGGTGTTCCCTTCCCTTCACGAGGGCTTCGGGCTCTCCGCGATCGAGGCGCTGGCGGCTGGGCTGCCGCTCGTCGCGTCGAACCGTCCACCGCTCACCGAGTTTCTCGACGACACCTGCGCTGTCTTGGTCGACCCGACGTCGGAGGATGCCGTCGTGCAGGGCATCCTGCGCGCGCTGCAGCGATCGGCGGACCGCGCTCGAGCGGGGCTACGCGTGGCCGAGCGCCACTCCTGGAGCCGCGTCGCGCTGGCACACGCAGCCCACTACGTCGAGCAGCTGAGTCACCCGCGTGCCCGGACCGCGCCGGCGGCCCTCGCCTGAGGAAAGGAAAGCGCGGTTCATGCCCGAGATGCATTTCATCGTCCGGTGGCCCGGCGGCGACGAGGTCCGTTGCTATTCGCCGTCCCTCGTCGTGCGCGATTATTTGAAAGTCGGCGCTTCGTACGCGATGGACGATTTCGTAGAGCGGAGTCGGACACTTTTCCGGATCGCTTCGGAGCGGGTCAGGGACAAGTACGGCTTTTACTGCAGCGCCGCCCTGGTCCAACTCGCCGCCATCGA
>Ga0302326_10001251_pt1 | contig 65587 bp, 45 predicted proteins | sample Palsa_T0_3_FD_202264 | JGI IMG/M metagenome (GOLD analysis project Ga0302326, IMG submission 202264) | Peat permafrost microbial communities from Stordalen Mire near Abisko, Sweden - Palsa_T0_3 | ecosystem: Environmental > Terrestrial > Soil > Palsa > Peat permafrost | place: Sweden: Abisko...
CCCGGCGGGAGGAACCTACCTGGGGTCCGTCAGCGTAACCCTGCAAGACCCCGCCACCAACAGCGTGACGATGTACTACACGCTGGACGGTTCGTTGCCGACGACCAATGCGCTGCTCTACACCGGGCCGATCCTGCTGAGGAACAGCGTCACCCTCAACGCCAACGCCTGGGCCGCGGGCTACAGCAACAGCGTGGTGGGCACGGCCCAGTTCACCATCCAGCCGGTGGCCATGTTCACGGGGGCGGGGGGATTCACCAACGGCCTCTTCCAGATGTCCTTCACTGGCCCCGTCGGCTCCAACTACGTCCTCCAAGTCAGCACCAACCTGCTGCAATGGACCTCAATCAACACGAACACCGCCCTGACCTCGACCTTCACCTTGATCGATCCCAGAACCCCCAGCGCCTACGTCAGGTTCTATCGTGTCCTCCAAGTGCCGTGAGGATCAAGGGAACCGGCGGTGGATCAAATTGTCAGGCTTGCCCGCGCCAGTAGCTTCTGCCTGGCTCTGGCCTCGGGCTAAAGTAGCGCTCCATTTCATCCGATATGCACAGTGTAAGAGCAAAAATGCCCGGCAAAAGCACATTGAAACGTTACTCCTGAGAAAACCATTTCCAATGGCTGAGGCTGAGACACGCATGCATGCCGTCCCGAGAGCGAAGCCCGCAGCCGCACCCCGGTTGACCGGCGTTGATCCAACTCTTTTCGCCCGGCATAACGGAGCCTGTTACCGGACGCCCAGCGACCTCCAGGCCACTCCCGATTCCGAGCTGCGCTTTCTGGTCGTGGGAGGTTGCCTCGCTCAACCTTTCCCAGAGGTTGCGGCGGGGATGAACAAAGCTTTCAAAGGCGATTTTATCCTGCTGAACAATTTCGATTCGTTCACGGAAATGCCAGCGGCGCAGGCGGCGGAATATGATTTCCAGATTATTCACCTTCCCCTGAGAACAATCCTGGGCAACGCCTACTTCCACCTGCCGGATGATGCCGCCTGCCATGAGGAGTTCCTGCGGCAGACCCAAGACTGTCTCGCCCGCTATTTATCCAACGCCCTCAAGTTGAACACCGAGCACAAGTTGCCGGCGTTTGTTCTGGGATTCATGGTGCCGCAACAAAACCCGCTGGGACGGCTTCAGCCGCGCTACGACTTGCGCAACATCGTGTATTTTATTGAGCGGCTCAATATGTTCCTGGCAGCGGAGGTTGCGCGGCGCGAAAACGCCTTGTTCGTGGACGTGGATCAAGTATCCAGCAGCATCGGAAAGAAGTCCTGCCAGGACGACATGGTGTGGTCGTTCACCCATGGAACCACCCTGAGCGATGGCGATCATGACCACGACTTAAACCGGATTCAGCCCCCGATGGCGATGCAACATCATTATACCGCACGATGGATGGAGTTCTTCGAGGCGCTCCTCCATGAGGTCTTTGCCATGTATCGCACGCTCAAGCAACAAGACACCGTCAAACTGGTGGCGGTGGACCTGGATGACACTTTGTGGCGTGGCGTGGCGGCGGAGGGAAGCCTGGGAATCCTCGAAGGCTGGCCGATGGGCTTCATGGAAGCGCTCCTTTTTTTGAAGAAGCGCGGAATACTGCTGGCCATTATCAGCAAGAACGATGAAGAGTTCATCCGGTCCAACTGGTGTGACATCGTCCAAGGCCAGATTGCTCTGGCGGATTTCGCCGTCCACAAAATCAATTTCCGCAGCAAAGCCGAAAACCTGGCGGAAATCCTGCGGGAGGTTAATCTGCGGCCCCAGAATGCCGTCGTGATTGATGACAATCCTGTGGAACGCGCCGCGATCCAGGCAGGACTTCCAGGGGTGCGGGTGTTAGGCAGTCATCTATACTACTTGAAACGCATTCTGCTTTGGTCGTCGGAAACCCAGCAGCGCGTGATCACCCAGGAATCAAGCCGCAAGACGGAGATGGTTCATGCGCACTTGGAGCGCGAATCCGCGCGCAAGACGCTCTCCCATGAAGAGTTCCTCCAGACTCTTGGCCTTCGCGTGTCGCTTTCGATTCTCCACGACACAAATAACCTGCACATGAACCGGGCGCTCGAGCTTTTCAACAAAACCAACCAATTCAACACCACCGGCGCGCGCTACACGTTGGAGCAATGCCACCAGCATTTCGCCGCAGGCCGCCTGCTCTACGTTCTCCAGGCCGAGGACCGATTCACACAATACGGCCTTGTCGCCGCGGCATGGGTGCATCAAAACTGCATCCATCACATGGTGCTGAGTTGTCGCGCCCTTGGTTTGGGCATTGAAGATGCCTTCCTGGCCTGCATCTCTCATCAAATGGCACGGGAAAAGGCAACGATCATGCTCGGCCGTTTGCAGCCAACCGGGGCCAACATCGCCTGCCGCCAGCTTTACAGTCGAAATGGGTTTATTCAGGAGGAAGTCAATTCCGTGCTCTGGTCGCGGCCGCTGACGTCGCTGGTTGTTCTTCCACATCACATCTCCCTCGACCAGCCGGGCGCAGTAGTTCCAGATGCAACGGCCCCGCGTCGCCGGCTTTCAGCAAGACCCACTTCGTCCGGAAACATTAGACAGTGGACTGCTCGCGAACGGGAGCTTTGTCCAGAGGGGCCATCTTGAGCTTAAAACCGTAGGCTGGCGCAAAGGTTTGCGGGGAAGCGCCAAAAACCCGCTTGAATTCGCGGCAGAAGTGCGATTGGCTGGCAAATTTCAATTCAGCCGCGGCGGCTTTGTTCGAGTATCCTTGCGCGATCAGTTCTTTTGCCAACTGGCATTGCAAGTCGCGCAGCCAATGGCTCGGGGTGCAATCGAAATTGCGCCTGAAAATCCGCTGCAATTGCCGCTCGGAAATGGCGCAGAGCGAGGCCATTCTCGCAGAATTAAAGTCTGCTTCCCGCGCCAATTGCTCCCATTTTTGCTTCAGAACTCTTCCGTGCATAGAACTTCACTTTCAGCGCAGTCTGTACCTCCATTGCTTGCAGAAGAAACCGCCTGAGGATTTTAACCAACAGGCGGTTTCCTGTAATCGGCATCGAACCAGGCGTGTATTATGGGCTCGTAACCCGGTAAAAGAGCACACCAGTAGCAGGTATAGCAACGTTATACTGGGCGGCGCCCGTGACGGCGTTGGCGGTCACGTTGGCGATCGTGGTCCAAGTTACGAGGTCGCTCGAGCTCTGGACGGCGTAACTGGCCCCAGGCGTGCCCGTGAATGTGATCTCCAGGAGGCCATTGACCAATGTGGCTGTCAACTTCGGCCCAGCGGACGCGACAACCTGCAGAGTAAAGCTCTGTGAATTGGTGGAAAAGGAATCGCTGACTGAGATGGTCAGCGTTTCCACACCAAAAGCGCCTGCAACCGGTGTAATGGTGGCAACCTCATTGGTTCCGTTGAACGAGAAGGCGAAACCATTGGTGCTCACAAGGGCTGTGTTAGTGCTGGTGCCACTGAAGGTCAGGTTTGTTATGGGCGTCACCGGAGACGTCACATTAAGCGTGATCTGAACCGGCGTGTTTTCTCTCGTGGACTGGTTCGTGATTGCCCCCAAAGTCGGCGGAGTGGGTGGAATCACGGTGATAGCGAAGGTTGCAAAGACGTTAGTCACGCCGTCGCTGACGATAATAGTGATGGCGGAGACTCCGGCCTGGTTGGTAGCGGGAACAATCGTCGCGACTTCATTACTACCGTTGTATGAGAAATTCACCGCTGCAATCACATTGGGATTCGAGATGTTGGCGCTGTAGGCCAAATTGGTAATGGCTGTGGCAATATCGGTCACATCCAGCACCTCGGTCACAGGGGTGTTTGCCGGGGTGTTCGTATCCGCGATTGGCGCTATAGTCGGCGCATATTCCACGAATGTGACGGTCAGCGTCAAGCTGCCTGTCCCAATACCAAACTGATCTTGCGCGGCGATGGTAATGAGGCTCGTTCCAGACTTATACGCCACTGGCGTGATGGTGGCGGAGAAATTGCTGCCGGAGCCTGAGATGGCCACCGACGCGATCAAGTTTGTGTTCGATGCGACGCCGGTAATGTTGGTAGCGCTAAACGTCGCCGGGACGTAGGCCAAAGTGAACGGCACGAAGACCGGCCTATTCTCAGGTGTATTTGTGGCGGACACAATTGTCACCACGGGAGCAAGACCCGAAGTCACCATAACTTCGAGCGTATTGGTCGAAAACACAGTTCCATCGGTGGCGATGATGCTAAGGGTTATATCGTTTGTCGTCCCGTTGGGCGTGAATGTCACATCGTAGCTGCCGCCGCCGTTTGTGGTGATGTCCGCTGTTCCCGCGTTTGTGCTGGACAAGCTGACGGTGACAGTCAAATTACTGGTTCCTCCCAGATTGACGTCGCTGATCGTGAATGGGATCGTCAGCGGGATGTTGGCCGGAGTGTTCGTCAGCGCCACCGGCAACGTAATGACCGGCGGAATATCCGCATACAGCACCGTCAACAGGAACGAGTTGGTGGATGAATTATTATTGGTATCCGTCAGTATCAGCGTAATGGTTGCCGTGCCATTAATGTTAGTCACTGCGGACGGGTAGTTTATGGTTGGCGTGATCGTCAACGTTTCGTTGCTTGTCCCCTGGCCGGTGAGCACAAGATTCGTCACCAAGTTGGCTGGGGATTCGCCGGTGGCCGCCACAGAGACTGTTATGTTGCTGGCATAGGTGTATTCCGAGGCGATCGAGAACGGAACGGTGACCGACGAATTCTCGAGAATTGTCACTGGCGCCAGTGGAGTAATCATTGGCCCGATGGTTTCGAAGGCTAACGACCAGCCACCACTGATTTCTCCGACGTCGAACGTGTTGGGGTCATACGCATAGAGCGACCAGATACCGTTGGGGCTGGTGTTGCTGAAGACGCCCAGATCATGGAAGTAGATCGAATTCGGAGGCGAATTAGTCGGAGCGTTTGGCAATATAACATCGGGCCGGTTGTCGAGGTAGTTCAAATCGGACAACGCCGGTGCGTTGGTCCCGCTCTCCAGAGGCCCGCTCGGCGACATGGCCGTGCCGAGGATATCGTCAAATGTGAAGCGCAGATTTGAAACGGGTATGAACCCGCCCTCATCGCTCATGAGCATGACGCTTTGGTTATTTGTTCCAGGTCCGACCAACAAGATCGAGACGTCACTCGGGAAGTTGTGGGTGAAGCCGACCAGGGTCGCGGTGACCTTGAGAATTCCCGATCCCACGTTACTGACGCCGATCTGCGACGGATCAGCGCTAATGGTTATCGGACCAGTGTTGGCGAAGATGGGTATGGTGCTGGGCACCACGACCAACGTAAACGTTGAGTTTGTCGAAAGCGCGTTGCTGGCAATGGGTTGCGTGGCCGTAAGGGTGATCAAGTTGGTGCCAGTCAAGTCGCCCACGGGCGTAACGTAAAGGTTGGAAGGCCCGGTGCCATTGGCCAGGAATGACAGGCTGCTGTTAGGAACCGGGTTCGCGCCCCCCAGCGGGGTCGAACTCGCTGAGATAATGACTGAGTTGGTAGGGAAACCCGTGTCGTAATAGCCAAGAGGTATAATCACGGGTGTTCCCGCCGTGATAGTTACAGTGGCTCCGTTAGTCGGCAGGGTAATATCCGGTCCGATGTCAACCGGAGTAACAGTGACCAGAAGACTCGCGCTGGCGACTTGGCCGTAGGAGTTGGTCGCGTAGATGGTCACGAGGCTGGTTCCGGCTTCATTGAGGGCCGGGGTGAAGAAAGCCGTCCAGTTCGTGCTGTCAGGGATGCCGCTGAAGGTCACGTTGGCTGGCGGAATCAGCGCGGCATTGGTGGAAGTCACGCCAAAGGAATTGGTCGTGTAGTTGATGGCCGAAGCCGAGGAATCGTCATAAATAACGAACGAGGCCTTGGTGGGTCCTGGATACTGGACCGTAAGGTTTGTCGGACCAATGATTCCGATATTGGGCGTGGTAAAGATTTCCAAAGTCCAGCCGCTGGTTATGTACCCGACATCACCCGCCGAGTCATCCTGCACATACAGATACCAGTTTGTATTAGGATTGAGTCCGTTGAACACGTTCAGGTTCGTCGGATACGGCCCAAGCGGTGGCGCCGGGTTTGTGGCGTTGTACACCGGAGTATTGAAGGGTCCATTGGTCTCGAAGTTGTAAGGTTTGACCGGCTGACCGTCAGACGGCAAATAGGTTTCGCTGAACAACTGCGACGACGGCGGCGCAGGCCCGACCGCGTTCGATTGGCTAAAAGTCAGGGTCAGGCCTGATACATAGATATCTCCAACAGAGACTCCGTCTCCCGCGTTATTCATCAGGACTGTATTGCTGCCGTTAGGACCAACCAGCAATATTCCGACGTCGGACGGATACTGGTGGGCGAAGCCATTGATCTGCACAACGACTTGTGAGAGGGTGCCCACCAAGCCGCTGACGCTGATGATGCTCGGCGAGGGTATGGACGGTGAAACGTCCACAATGTTGATTGGGGCGGAGTTGCTGTAGTAATGCTGCTCACTAGGCACGACGTGTACCTGGAAGTTTGTGGTCACCTGCAAGCCATGGGCGTCGGTCGCGGTCAATTGAATCGTTGACTTGACCAAAACTGGTGTCGGCAACGTGTTGATTGCGACTGTCCAGACTGAGCCGGGCAGATTGGCGTCGGTTCCATTATACAGGCCTGAACCACCCGAACTGACCGCCCCGCTTAAAGTGACCCCATCGGGTGCGCTTTGATTGGTTGCGGTGACAATAATCACAGGCGGAGTGGCGTCCTGGCTGGTGACCGAGAAAATAAGGTTAGCCGAGTCTCCTCCGATGACCGAAATGAACCCTCCCGTTGGCGGAAAGTTGTTGGTGCCGAATTGCGGAGCGAACGTCTGCGGAGTTAGAGTCACTGTAAAGGTGCTCTCGATAAACGTGGAACCGATGCTATCGGCGTTTGTAACATATACATCAATCGTAGCCGTTCCCACCGCACCCGAAACCGGAGTTATGTTGAGGATGATATCCGCGGCATCATGAACGCTTGAGGCAAAGTTGGGAAAGTTCGTCAAGTTCAAGACGTTCGTGTTGGTGGTCAGGGCGGGACCTATCGCGGTTACGCCGGTGCTGAACGACAGGCCGCCGTTGGTGACGAGAAGCGGAGAGGCTGAATAGGCCGCAACGGTAATGTCCGACAGCGGATCACCAAATTGCGTGACAAAAAACTCACTGCGGCTGACACTATTCTCATTCGTGGTTATATTGGGGAGCCGGGTCAGAGTGGGCGGGAAATTAGCCTTGCTGATGACGAACGGGTAATTTGTGGAGCCGGTGGCCCCGTCAACATTGCTCACAGTAAAGGTAATGGTGCCCGATCCGTTCGAGAAAAGCGCCGGAGTGAAAGTCGCTATATAATCATAGGCAATACCAGCGGGCGCATTTGTCACATAGGGTACTGGGTATGGGGAGAACATCCCGGCCGGCGAAGAGGTGATGGTTACTTTGTCGCCTGCCCCTCCGCCCGTGCTGTCAAGCAGATGGAAGCTGATCATTCCGGTGTTGTCCTGGCCGACGCCGTTTTCTGTAATCGTCAAGGGCACCGACAAATCGCTCAGTTGGGTCGGGTCCAGAACGATTTCAGGGCCGGTGGCGATGGAAAGGCTCCAACCATTGGCAATACTGACGGTCTGGCCGAGGGTGTTGTCCACCACCCAGAGGATCCAAGGACCGTTGAGGTTGGCGCCGGTGAGGCCGCTGAAGACCGCCATGCGGTCATAATAAGGCGGCGCTGGAGCGTTGCTCGGCAGCGCATTGGTGTTGCCGTTGTAGCCGGCCGGATGGTAATTCGTTGAGGTGCCATTTGGGGCCAGCGGGCCACTGGCAGGCACCGAGCCGTCGGTATCGGCAAACGTCAGTGTCAGGTTGGTGGACCCGACGGTGCCGCCAGCGGCGGACAAGAGCAGGACTGACGTTCCATTAGGAGCCTCCAACAGGATCGAAACGTCACTGGGATCAGTGGCGGTCAAGGTGTTCAAGGTTACGGAGGCGGTGAACAAGGATCCAACAGTCAAGCCGCTGACTATATTGGTGGATCCATAATTGGTTCCATAAGGCGAAGGCACGGGATTGGTGGCACTATTGGCAATCGTGTTCGTATTGGCAAAGACAGTGGTCGTCGGAGATTCAACGAAGATGCTAAAAGCTGCCGCCGCCGTGTTGGTGCCGCCTGGGACAACCTGAGTGACGGTGACTGTAATCGTGCTGCCCTCTTGTGGCGTCGCTCCGGATGGGACAACAAGCTGGATGTATCCGCTATACGTGCCCGGCGAAGCGTTGGGGAAAGAGGCCGGGTTGATGACGATGTTGGCGGGGCTGTTGGGAACCTCGCTCGGGGCCGATGAGACAGCCGTGATGGTCAAGTTCGCGTTGGGTTCCAAATTGGTGACATAGAATGGAATGTTCGTGGACGTCGTTCCGGGGACTATATCTTCAGTGCCGGTGAAGAACGGCGCGATGGTCGGCAGTTGAATGACATGGACGACGGACAGGGCCACTATGTTCGTTGTCGTTTCACCATTGGTGTTGCCGGCGGTATAGACCAAAGCGCTCAGATTTGTGCCAAAAACATCGGACACGGCCGTGACCGTGTAGGTAACCACGCCGACAGACGACAAAAACGGGGCGAACGCGTCCGGGGTTAGGGGCGACGTGAAGCCCGTGATATTGGTGCCAGTAATGGTCGCGAGCGCCGGATCCGTGGAGATTAGATTTATGTTAGTGGAGTAGAGGTACGCATCAACATCTGAATTGGTAAAGCTAATTTGAGCAGATGTATTTTCAAGCATGACCAGGTTGTTGGTCGAAGCGCTCACCACAGGATACTGAGCAACATACACTACGATATTCGTGAAAATGCTCACGGCTGTGTTCAAGCTCGGATCGGACACCGTCACGGTGACAGTGTTGGTGGCATTCGTTCCTTGGACGGCGGAAGGATAGTTGAGCGCCGGAACAATCTGCAAGTTGGTAGGGCCCGAGGCCGTGCCAACGCCTTGCACTGTCAAAGTCAGGTTAGGGTTGCTGCTAGTGGCGGTAACAGTCAGGTTGGCTAGGGGAGTGGTAACGTCGGTAATGACCAAGGGGACGTTATTCGTGGTATTTTCATACACAAACTGTGGAGTGGAAATCGCTTGAATCGCCGGCCCGGTTGTGAGGAACAATATCCAGTCGGAGATGCTCCCGCTGTCCGGATAGGCGGTATCCATAATATAGAGACTCCACGTGCCGCTGGGCGTCTCGCCGTTGAATATATTCAGATCGGTGGAATATGGGGGGGCAGCCAGGGTAATGCCCGGCGGGTTGGAGAACACCAGACCAGTGGCATAATTGTCCGGCCTATAGGTGCCGTTGGTCAACGGAGTGCCCACAGGAATCAGCGGGCCGGCAGACTGGCTGAACTCCAAGTTGACGTCGCTGACCGGAGATTGGTCACCCGCGTTGGCCATCAACACCACATTTGACCCAGAAGGCGATACCAGGAGGACTTGAACATCGGAAGCGTCATTATGGGTAAACCCGATCAAGCTCACCTTGACGCCGCTGACCAGCCCTGCCACGTCGGGGGGGACGGTAATACTCCAAGGATAAGCACTCGCCAAGGAGTAGGCAGGATAACCGGGTCCCAACGTAATGGAGGCGGGACTGGTGCTGATGTAAGCCAGGTTCGGAGTGACCGCAATCGTGAATTGCACTTTGGACTGCTTGCCGACGCCGTCGGTCACCGACACCGTGACGGTATTCGTGCCGGTCCCCACGCCGGAAGGCGCAACGTCCAGGAAATAGTTATTTGTGCCGTCGTCTGCCGTCCCGTTGGTTATGATGGAGATGGAGGGAGCCGGACTTAGAGTACCCGAGGAACTGACCACAAAGGTGTTGGCATTGGTCGTCTGGGCGTCCCAAACCTCGAACGGGATGTCGGTGATCGCCACGCCAGCGGGTGTGCTGAACGTGGTTCCACTTGGGGTTGAAATAACGGGCGGCTGGCTGTTGGAAATCACGATGAAGGTTATAGTCGCCGTGGACATGACCCCGCTGGCATCCGAGGCGGTGATAAGGATGCTGTTTGTTCCAAACTTATAGGTTTTGGGCATAATCTGCAACACCGCCAGGTTTTCCACGCCATTATTCGTGACTTGAACGGGGCTGGCGATTGTGATCGAAGTTGCCGTAGAGGGACTCACGGGCGTCACACCCGTGGTGACGGTCAAAGAAGTGTCGCCGGATTCGGCGTCGCCCACCGGGATAACGATATTGGTGGAAATATTTTCCAGAGTATAATAGATATTAGTCGTCGGGCTGACTTTTGGCCCGGTTATAATGGACAACTGCCAACCGCCGTAAATATAGCCGCCTGCGGGCGCTCCGTTTTTGTCGAACGCATAGAGACTCCAAACTCCGTTTGGATCGCTGCCCGAGAAGGAGGTCACCAAATTGTTTCCGTACGAGGTATATTCCGTCCCAGAGTGCGGGGGAGCAGGGGCCGGCGCATCGGTCGTGTAGGATCCATAGTTGGTCGGGGAATAAACGTCGCTGGAGATGCTTGTGAACTCCGGCAAGGGGGCCGGCTCAGTGCCGCTTGGGAGCGAATTGGAGAAGACCAGATCGACGCTATTCATCGAAGTGCCGACTCCAGCACCTCCCATCAGATAAACTGGCTGTGGCTGACCCGTGGCGTTTGTAGGTCCGACCAGGATAAGATTCAGACTGCCGGCCTCTTTTTCGGTCACGTCGAAAACCGTGACGATTACATTTTCCACTTTGCCGACCAAGCCGGAGACCACGTTGGTGGATGGATAAGGCGAGCCTGGCGACAAGGCGGTAAGGGTGATGTTGGTGGGATTCGGGTAGAGCGGACCTCCCGCCGCGCCCACAACCAGCAGGAAACTGGTGCTCACGGTGTTGGTGCCGTCGCTAACATAGACCGTTATGGGAGCGTTGCCTCCCTTGCCAATTGGGAACAAGCTCAGAAAGCAGTCTGCCGTGCTCGGGAGGCCCAAGGGCGCAGGCCCGCTGGACGCATTGGTTGTGACCACTGCGTTATCCTGGTAAGAGAGAGTCGGCAGCACGGCCTGGTTGCCGGAAACGACAGAAATGCTGAGCGAATTGGCATTCAAATCCGGCGAGCTGATCGTGAAGGGGATGTTGAGGATCGGGTCCCCGGCAAAGGTCACCTGATTTTCTATAAACGAGATGCTTGGCGGCTGGGCCACAAACGTCACGGTCAGCGTAAAGTTGTTGGTGGCCGTGAAAGTGTTGGGTATCGTTCCTGTCTGACCGTTGATCTCCGTGACGGTTACGGTGAGGGTCGCCGTGCCGGCTTCGTTGGTATTGCCGGTTAGTTTTAGTATGTTCGTGGTATAGTTGGTGCCGCCAACGATGGCGGAACCGACGGTGTAATTGGTGCCGTTGATCGTCTCGGTAGTGCCGATGGGATAGAAGTTTGTGGCCGCCAGCACAGTGTCCGAGTAAGTGGGCGTGGGATTGGGGCTGAATGTGACTGTGGGCAAGCTGCTCTGGTGGCCTACTCTGTCAGCCGTGATAATCACCACATTGGTAGAGGCGGACTCAGGGATGGTAATCGCGGTCAGCGGAAATTGAATCACAGGGGCCGGGTAGAAATCAAGCGCCCAGCCGCCGGAGATGCCTAACGGTGAAGTTGAATTATTAGTGACCAATAGCGTCCATTCGTTCATGATTCCGGAATTGGTGGGAGAGACGCCACTCAGTGTCTTTGTCAATGAGTTTGTTCCGCCCTCGGCATTGAGCACGTAGTTAGTCAGGATGGTGCCCGTAGGCAAGCCCGTAGGCAAGACGTCATCCACCGCTACGTTGGTGAATCCATCGCTGTCTGCGAAGGTGATCTCCGCATAGGTAAGGGCGTCGGGCGAGCTGATCGGAAAGCCGGTCGAATCATGGATCAGTTGCACCAGCGTTTGTTGATCCGGCGCAAGTAACGCCACACTTAGACCGCCATCAACAACACTGTTCGTCAGGCCAAGAATTGACACAGTGACGCTTCCATTCGAACCGATGTTGATGAGGTTGGTAAGAGAAATCGTGAGGGAGCCGTGTGCGCCGGCCGCAAGATTCAGCGAGTTTGTGTTTACATAGACCAATGGCCCGGCGAGCGGCCCGTTGGTCAATGGGGCAACGACTACGGCAACTGCCGTGGTGGTGGAAAGACTGGGAACTACAAAGGGATCGGTGGCTATAAAGTTCAGGTAATTGGTGCCAACGGGGAAGCCGCCTGGGACGATGGAAAAGTAGAAGCTATTCGTTCTGCCTTCAGTAGCTGGGAATGGAAGCCCGGCAGTGCTGATGAAGACATTGGAGTTTACGCCTACATTGCCGATGCCATTGGTCGCCAGAACGCTGAACACCAAGCCGCTTCCGGGACCGCCCGCCGTAGATACCAGGCTGATCAGGTTGGTTGTCGTCGCCACCTCGTTGCCTGTGGTGACGGAAAACGGTGAGGTTGGCAACAAAATCGCCGGCGCAACCGAAGAGTTGACCACTGGGTTGACGGTCAGAGTGATTTGCGGAGTCGAAACTGTGGCGCCGGTGCTGTCGGTCAGATTGATGGTGAATTTGGCATTTCCGTAAAGGTTCGCATTAGGCTTGATGGTCAGGGTGGTTGGTCCGTTGGGATTGATGGGGGTAGTAAACGTGAAGTCCGCAGGGACGTTATTGGTGTCAATGAAATTCGAGTATGCGCCTTCCGCGTTCGTGTAGCCAGTGTTAATGGTGTCCACGTCAGCAAGGGTGATTGTCGGGGTCAACACTTCATTTGAGGATGAATCGCTGACGGTAAAGGTTATATTGGTTGACGAGTTTTCGTTCAACGTGACGGCGGTGTTGGTCGGCACGATCGCCGGCTTGGTGTAAATATTGAGGGACCAGGAAGCAATCGCGCCGGTTTCGGGCGTCGAATCATCCAGTACGTAGAGCGACCATGTGTTGGTATAATCCGAAGGTGGCAAGTTTGAAAACACGGTCAAACTCGACGCGTTAGCGGCGGGCGCCGGGGCTGGAAACGTCACGCCCGTGGCATTGTTGCCCGTTTTGTAGGTCCCATTAGTAATCGCCGTGGAGGTGGCCAGCGTCGCCGCCGGGCCAGCGTCGTCAAACGTCAGGGTCAAATTGGTCACGCTCACGCCGCCGCCATCGTTGCCCATCAGCGGAAGCGCGATGCCTTTGGGTGAAACCAACAAAAGAACGACGTCATTGGGATAGGTGTGGGTAAAGCCGTTGATCGTGACCGTCACCTTCTCGATGTTCCCCACGATGTTCGTGGGGACAGTGTTAGTAGTTGGGTAGCCGTTTTTGGCTTCACCACTATCTTCAGTGTCGTTGACGATGGTGATCGCAGTCGAATTGGTCAGGGAATATTGGCCAAAGGCCGGCATCCCCATCATAAACAACATCATGACCAAGGACAAGCCACTGAAAATCCACGCTGCACCTCGCTTTTGCATTGAGTTCTTGTTCATTTTCATCGTGTAATGTTGGTTCGGCATAATACTTTTGTGCGACTCCGGCGTAAGGGCAGTTGGTGCGCGGCGATCAATTTATCTGCTGGATTGTAGCACACTCCCATACTCATTATCCTCCCGTACACTCTTTGCACCAAAAACTCGCTTTTATCACCAGAGTCAATTACGAGTGATTCTGACCTCCGACGCTTTTTAAGCAAACCAAAGTTATTGTCTAAAAGCGACATTATTGTCTAAAAGCGACAAAAATTGCCTGAAAGCGATGTTTTTTGTCTATGTGCGACGCTTTTTGTCCAATCCCGCCGTTTTCGGCAACGAAAATAACCGCACCGACGGAGATGCTTTTTTGCATACCACAAAGGCTTGTGGTGATGAGCTGATGACACACCAAGAACAGTTTCTAACGAAGGTTGAAAATCGCGCCAGCGACCGTCCTCGCGGTCGTTGCTTTCCGCGAATTAAAAATGATGACGGCGGCATTGCGAGCGGGCATAATGTCGTTCGGCGTGGCGGTTGACGACAAATTCCATGCGCCTAAAAAAATTTATGAATTGGACTCCTCTCGATCTCACGGTCCGTGTTGGATGCAGCCTCGCCTACGAAACGCCCGTGCCAACGCCGGTGCTGTTCGTGCTCAAGCCGCGGCTGGAAAGCAAAGTGCTGGTGATGCAGGAAAATCTCTCGTTTGGCATCGGCCTGCCCTCGAACGAGTTTCAGGACAGCCACGGCAACATCACCTATCGCTCGACGTTCATGCCGGGCCGCAACGAAATTCGGCACGATGCCCTGGTGGCGGTTTCTTCGCAGCCCGACAGCCGGGAGGTGCCGGGCCAAATTCTGTCGGTGAGTCAACTTCCTTTTGAGTTGTTGCGCTACACGTTGCCGAGCCGTTATTGCGATTCGGACAAGTTGCTGAACTTTGCGTGGAATCAATTCGGGCAGACCACCCACGGCCTGCCACGCGTGCAGGCCATTTGCGATTGGGTTCATAACAATATCGAATACCGCTTCGGTTCCGGGCGGCCCGACCTCTCCGCCTCGGAAGTCATCGAACGCCGCCACGGTGTCTGCCGCGATTTCGCCCATGCCGCCATCGCGTTGTGCCGCGCCTTCAATCTGCCCGCCCGCTATGTAACCGGACACCTGCCCGACATCGGCTACGTGGACCCGGGCACGCCGATGGACTTTCACGCCTACTGCGAGGTTTATCTGGGGCAGGAGTGGCTGACCTTCGACCCGCGCTACAACGTTCCGCGCATTGGCCGCGTCAAATTGGCCCACGGCGCGGACGCCGTGGACGGCGCTTTTGCCACGATCTATGGCGAAGCCAGGTTGACGCATTTTGAAGTCTGGGCCTACCAAGTGGATGCGGCAGAGGTTTCGGTGGGCGATCCCATTGATTTATCCAAACGACTTGACGGGTACCAGACCGTGTACTCAAACCGCACTGCGATGCGACAAGTTCAACAACGCCGCGGATAACCGCGCCGTCACTCAACGCCAGTTGACGCCTCAGCGGCCCTTGCAGGACCTCCTGGATCGTGCTGAGATTCGCTTGATTGCCACCGCCTGATCCCGTTAGTATCGTTCGATGCGGAAATCGGCCTTTATCCTTCTTGGCGCCCTGACACTGGCGCCGGCGGGTTGTGCCACACGTACGCAAGCTGCCGATGCCCCGGCGCCACAAGCCTACACCCGCATTGCGAACCCGGATTCCAATACCGTCCAATTGCAAATCGCCCTGCGAAAGTTTGTTCCCTCGCGGAATCACGGCCCGGCGATCTGGCTCGCCGCCGTGATGCACGTGGGCGAACCGGATTATTACCACGCACTGCAACATTTTCTCGATACCCAAACGGTCGTCCTTTACGAAGGCATCAATCCTGAGTCCCACCCGCATCATGTTCATGATCCAACCGCGGCTTCTCTCCATGCGCCCGCGCCCGCGCCACCGCCGACGGGCACCAACGCCGGTTACTCGATGCAATCCACGCTCGCCCGTTCCCTGGGTTTGGTCTTTCAACTGGAAGCCATTGACTATGACCGCACGAATTTCCTGAACAGCGACCTTTCGATTCTTCAAATCCAGACCATCATGGCCGGCGGCCGGCCTCGCGCCGCGCCAGGTCAAGAAGGGGGGACCAACGCCCCTTTTGAGGTTCTTTTGCAAATCATGGATGGCAGTTCGCTTCTGGGCTCGCTCTTTAAAATGGGAATGCAGCTCATAGCCGCCAGTCCAGAAATGCAGGCCGTGGCGAAGCTGACCTTGATCGAAGCCGTTGGACGGCTCAAGGGCGATTTGTCTGACGTGCAAGGCTTGCCGCCGGATTGGAAGCAACTCATCAAAGTACTTATCGAAGCCCGCAACCAGAACCTCATGGCCGATCTTAAGGCCGAACTCAAGAAAGCCCCCGCCTCTGGCTCCATCGCGGTGTTTTATGGCGCCGGCCACATGGACGACCTTGAAAAGCGCGTCACGGGCGATCTTCATTATCTCCCCGCCGATGAAATCTGGCTCACCGCCTTTTCAGTGAATCTGCGCAAGAGCGGCATTTCTCCCGCTGAAGCCCTGATCATACGCAACCTCGTCAAATCGCAATTGGATCAGATGCAGAAAATGCAGAAGTTTTGAATGCGTTCTGAGACATTGCAGTGCAATCTGTCAGAATCAATCATTCTCGAGAGAATTTGTCAGGGGAATCATGGTCAGGGGAATGATAGGAACAGGCATCACTTTGCGAGCTCCTTTTTCCATTCCTCTGACAATGATTCCCCTGACGCCTCTCCGCTTTTTCGTTTTCCATTCCCATCAACGTTTAGATTGCGGTTCTGCCGCGCTGCGTCCTGGTCAATGCTTTCCAGTTTTGCCCCGGCGGCGGGTTTTTTGCAACGAGACCCGCTCGACCAGCTTGGAATAGAGATGATGCGGGCGGTCCTTGGCATCCAGCACAACCACAAAGGTTCCTTTGGGAGAGACGGCAATAAACTCCGGGTGCGGCACTTCGTAGCATTCGCCGCTGACCATCTGGATTTCGTACGGCTGGAACGGCACTGCCCGGTTGAACTCTCGTATCGGCTGAACGACCATACGAATTTTATGCCCCGGTTCGTCCCGATTGTCAAGGGCCAGAGACCGGCCCTGATCCTCGCGTAGCGAACCGACGACTTCGGATCGGGGAGCACACGCGCCCGCCTTAGGCGAGGATTTGGGACCATGGCGTGGCTTTGACATCCAGGGTATTTCGGGCATAATCTTGATGGCTTAACTCAAAGCGATGACTGAGGATTCGATTGACGCCTTGCGCTCCGAGCGCGACCGTTTGGCTGGCGCCCTGGCTGACCGCACCGCCCAATTGGAAGCGATTGGCAAGGAATTCGAGCAATTCACCCAGACCGTTTCCCATGATTTGCGGGCGCCTTTGCGCGCGTTGGAAGGATTCGCCCAGATGCTGTTGGAAGATTACGGCGACAAGTTGGACGCCGACGGCAAACGGTGCGTCGAAACCCTGGCCTCCGGCGCGCACAATGCTTCGGCGCTAGTGGACGATCTGCATGGGTTTGCGCGTTTGTGCCGAATGCCGTTCCATCGGGCCAATATTAATATGCGGCGGCTGGCCGCGCGAAAGGCCCGCGAGCTTAAGGCCGAGGGGGCGAAGGCCAAGTTTCGCGTGGCCGCCTTGCCCGAAGCCTGGGGGGACCCGGATTTGCTGGACGCGATCCTGGAACAATTGCTGCGCAACGCGGTCAAATTTTCCGCGCGCCAGGCCCGTCCGTCCATTGAGATGAGTGGGAGGAGCGAGAACGGAAGCACGATTTATGCGGTGCGGGACAATGGAGCGGGCTTTGACCCCAAATACGCGGGCCGGCTCTTTGGCGTCTTTCAGCGGCTGCACGACAACAAGGATTTCGAAGGCCGGGGCATCGGTTTGGCGACGGTGCAAAGGCTGGTGCATCGGCATGGCGGCAAGGTTTGGGCGGAAGGCAAGGTAAACGCCGGGGCCACTTTCTTCTTCTCGCTTCCAATCCGGCCACTTTGAACTTTCAACCCCGCGCCGCAACCCCGTAGAGTGCGTGGATGACAAGCGAAGAGACTCTGCAAGTTTTCCGCCAAACGGGCGCGCTGTTGGAAGGGCATTTCATTCTCCGCAGCGGATTGCACAGCCGCCAGTTTTTCCAATGCGCGCTGGCCTTGCAGGAAATGCCGGTCGTCGAACGCCTCGGCGGCGCTCTGGCGGCCAGGGTGCGCGGCTTGGGCGCGGCCACGGTCATCGCACCCGCCATGGGCGGCCTGGTCATCGGCCAGGAGGTGGCCCGCCAATTGGGTCTGCGGTTCATCTTCGTCGAAAAGGAGAACGGCAAACTGGTCCTGCGGCGCGGATTCAAAATCGCGCCCGATGAAAAGGTGCTGGTGGTTGAAGACGTCGTGACCAAAGGCGGGCGCGTGCAGGAAACCTTGGATATTGTCCGCGCCCATCGCGGCCGGGTGGCGGGCGTGGCGATCATCGTGGACCGTTCCAACGGCGCCCTGGATTTGGGCGTGCCCACCTTCAGCTTGCTCTCGATGCGAGTGGAGGCGTTCCCGCCGGACAACTTGCCGCCGGACCTGGCAGGCATCCCGGCCGAAAAACCCGGGAGCACCTAACATTCTATGGCGTACGATTCGTTCGGCCAATTTGTGCAGGCGTTGGACAAGGCGGGTGAACTCAAACGCATCCGCCAGCCCGTCGCGACCGAACTGGAGATCACCGAATGGGCCGACCGCGAGATGAAATCCCCCGGCGGCGGCAAGGCCCTCTTGTTCGAGCAACCCACCGTCAACGGCCAGATTTCGCCCTTTCCATTGGCCATCAACGCCTTTGGTTCCCATCGCCGCATGGCCCTGAGCTTGGGCGCTCAGTCCGTGGACGAGGTGGCGGCGGAATTGGCCTCGCTGCTCAAAGCCAAGCCGCCGACAAGTTTGTCCGAAGCGATCAAGCTCCTGGGCACAGCGCTCGATTTGCGGCACGCGAAACCAAAGATGATCTCCAAAGGCCCGTGCCAGGAGGTTGTCCACGCGCAACCTGAGTTGGCCTCCGGCGCAACGGGGCCTTGCCCGACGCTTCTGTCGCTGCCGATTCTCAAATGCTGGCCGCTGGATGCCGGGCGCTTCATCACGCTGCCCTGCGTCGTGACCAAAGACCCTGACAGCGGCGAACGCAACGTCGGCATGTACCGCATCCAGATTTTCGACGGCCAGACGACAGCCCTGCACTGGCAATTGCACAAAGTCGCCGCGCGCCACGGGCGCCGCTACTACGAAACAGGCCGGCGCATGCCCGTGAGCATCTTCCTCGGCGGCGACCCCGTGCTGGCGTTTTGCGCCACGGCCCCGCTGCCGGACGGGCTGGATGAATTCCTGCTGGCCGGCTATCTGCGCAAGAAATCCGTCGAACTGGTCAAATGCGTGAGCAACGAGTTGGAGGTCCCCGCCGATGCCGATTTTGTCATTGAAGGTTACGTGGATCCAACGGAACCGTTGCGCACCGAAGGCCCCTTCGGCGACCACACTGGATATTATTCCCTGGCCGATCTTTATCCGGCCTTCCATGTCACCGCCATCACGCACCGGCGGGAAGCGGTTTATCCGGCCACCATCGTCGGGATGCCGCCCATGGAGGATTTTTATATGGGCACGGCCAGCGTGCGGTTGTTCCTGCCGGTGTTGAAGATGAATTTCCCGGAATTGGCCGATTTGGCCCTGCCCGCCGAGGGCGTTTTCCACAATCTGGTCTTCGTCAGCATCAAGAAGAGCTATCCGATGCAGGCCTACAAAATCATGCACGGCCTTTGGGGCATGGGGCAGATGATGTTCACCAAATACATGGTGGTGGTGGATGACGACGTGGATGTCCACAACACCAGCGAGGTCTTGTTCCGCCTGTGCGCCACGACCGACCCGCAACGAGACAGCATCTTCACCCGCGGCCCGGCCGACGTGCTGGACCACGCCACGACCGAACTGGCCGTGGGGACCAAGCTCGGCATTGACGCCACCAGGAAACTCCCCGGCGAAGGATTCAAGCGCGAGTGGCCGCCCCTGATCAAGATGGAGGACGCCATCAAGAGAAAAATTGATCAATGGAGGCAGAGTTGAAGGAAGAAGGATGAAGGATGATGCCAGCACGGGGCCGGATTGATCCGCGCTCGGCCGTGTAAAAAATACTCGGAATTATCTGGAATTATCATGGAAATCAACAACTTACAAAAGACGTTCGTTGGAAATCAATGACTTGCGTTGAACGCCGTTCCGGCCAATCCAATTGCCGGAGAACGCATGGATTGTGTTTTGACTCCCCGTAACTACTTGCAACTCCCAACTGGCCGTTGTCGCCTCAAAACAATATTCATTGCTCCGATTCAGTCCGATTGACGCCGATTGACGCCGATTGAATCCGATTTGCCTGGACGAGATTAGGCAAAATTTGCCGCTTTTGGACGCACTGCATGATTTTTTATTTTTTGAAGGTTCAACTAGCCTCAATTGTTTCCCCATTCTGCACCCTGCACTCCCGACTCCCCACTTGCCCTGGCGGCCTTCAATTTCTGATTCCCACTTTCTAATCTCCCCTCTTTCCTTCCCGCTGCAAACTGTCAAAGAACAGGCGCGTGAGCGCCACACAATGGCACACTATCATGCTTTGATGGGAATGCAAGTCAGGATATTCATTATTTTTCGGGCCATTATAAATCGCTTTGTGCCTTGACGAAATGGGGTAGGAGCGGGCCTTGGCTTGGAGCCTCCGCGAGGGTAGAGACGAGAAAGGGGGAGCGGTTTGTTGCCGTGCTGGAAATTCCTCCAGTGGAGTCGGCCCAAAGAGCGGTCAATGTGCCTATTGGTGCCGAACCCAAAAAGAGGAGGAGCGACACATAAGCCCTTTTTGTCGAAACCGCCGGAATTGGACAAAAAGCGTCTCTTTTAGACACAAAATGTTGCTTTTAGGCAATTCATGTCGTAAATAGACGATGATGTCGCTTTTAGACAATAACTTTCGATTGCGTAGAATTCGTTTGGTGCCAAGGTCTCTCACAATTGACTCTGGTGATAAAAGCGCGTTTTGGGTGCCGGGAGAGTGCGGTATTCGTCAGAAACAAACCTGCGGAAGGGGTGTTTATTCCTCCGGCGGCAAGGCTTTTGCTGCTCACATTTTTGCACTGATGCTAAAGCAAGCAACATGAAACGACTCAGAACAGATTTCCTTTGCGAATCGTCATCCTTTCTGGCTGGCATGGGGAGCGTTTTGAACATCCGTGGCCAACGCCACAAATACAATGAATCTGAAAATCCTGACGAAATTGCGCTTTCCCATGATTGGCATATGGTTGGCCAGGACATCCGTGACGCCATAAAAAAGGCCGAAGCTGAATTTTGCGCTCGGTCTCCTCGTAAATGAGTGAGAGCGAAATCCCGGCTGCCGTTCCACCTAGCCAGCAGCCTGACGCCCCAAAATCTTTAGCGCCAGTACTGCAAGACTTTAAGAAGATCGGCCTTCAGATACCTCCTGAAGTACTTAAGGACATGCCTGCCGAACTCTTAGATAAGGTTAAGAGCCTCATCGTAAGGGAGGAGAAGCATACCGAGTTTTCTATGAGGCGATCTGCCCCGCTACCGCTTCCATCGGAACTAGCCGCATATAACGATATAATTCCACAGGGGGCTGACCGGATTATGAAGATGGCAGAAGCACAAAGCGCACATCGTATTGAAATAGAAAGAAACGTTGTATTGGGTCAGCAAGGACAAGAATCCAGAGGCCAGTACTTGGCCTTCGTAATTGCGCTTGTCGGCTTGGTTTGTGGCGCTTATACGGCGGTTTCTGGGCAGCCTGCCGCCGGGGCTGCGATTGCGGGAGCTCCCCTTGTTGGCATCGTTTCGGCATTTCTTTATTCGAAGCATAGGGATACAGTTGAACTGGAAGAAAAAAAGGAACAAATGGACGCTTTCGAACCAAAGCCGCTTCCCAATCGGGATGGAAAAAGCCAGAAAAAGAACAAAAATCGTCGCCGATAATGTCAAATTAGAAACACTACCCTTGGCCCTGGCAGAAAGCGGCGGCCAAGCGTGGGTGATGAGTCAAGGCACAAAGCGATTGAGCTTGGCCACCTTTCGCGCCGGTGCGATTTTTTGCGAAGCCCCTTTTAATGGGAATCATTTGCAACTTGCTCGCGTTGCCCGAAAACTCAGTTTCACGGAATGTTGCCATTCTCTTGCCTCGCCGTCTCGGTGTTCACGGCTTGATCGGCTCGCTGGCGCCCAGGCCGGGGCCGAGGGCGATAGCGTTGGCGAAAATGCGCGAGGTGCCCAGCGCGGCGCCGCGAAATGTTGGGTCTGATGCGAAGAGTATCAGTTGTCCCGCCCCGACGGACTCGCGGGTCACGTAGGCGGCGTTGGCCAGGCGATCCGCGGCTTCGGGCCAGAGCAGGCCGCTCATGCGCAGACGCATTTCAAAGCCGGGCGGCGCGATGGTCCAGCCCGGGGCGGGCTTGGCGTCGTCTTTCTTCTTTTCCTTGCTGTCGGCGCTGGCCGCGGATGCGGCGGCCTCCAGCGGCTTCGGTGGCGCCGGGTTGAAAAAGCCGAGGCGCACCGGCGCCTGCACGGTGGGAGGCGCCAGCAGGATGGTCTTGCCGGAGTAAATCAGCGGCACGTACTCGCCGCATCCGGCAGTCAGCCAGCTTCGATCATCCACCCGGCCGGCCAGCAGAGCACCGGCCGGCATGAAAATCGCGCGCCAGGAATCGCGGCGTTTGAGGTCGTCCTCCTTGGCTTTGTCGTCGCTCTCGCCGATCAGCCGCGCAGTTGTCCGCGCGCCGTGCGCCAACCTGTCAGCGGTTGGCCCCGCTTGACGCAAAATCAATCCTGGGAGGGACCACTCCACTTCAAAGTCCTATAACCATGAAATCCCGAAAGGCATTAGGCCTAAACTGGGCTGACCATCACCACGACCTCTGGCTCCAGTCCGCCGACGGAGGCAAGCCCGAACACATCATCCTGGAGCAGCAACCGGAGGCGTTGCACACATGGATCGCCCAACTCCGCGCCCGGTTTAAAAACCAACCCGTCGCCTTCGCCCTGGAGACCTCGCGTGGACCGGTCCTCTCCGCCCTCCTGGCCTACGACTTCATCACTGTCTTTCCCATCAATCCCAAGGCGTTGTCCAGTTACCGTGACGCCTTTCGGGTCAGCGGGGCCAAAGACGATCGCTCCGACGCCCTGTTGTTGGAGCAGTATTTGCGTCACATTTGGGCAGCGCTTTGCCTCTTGCGCTGCGGCGGGGCAAGGGGTACGGTGTCAACCATGATCGCTGAGTTGGTTGACGCAGGTAATCACACCAGAATTTCCGGCCTCACGCTGCGCGTGCTGGGCGGGGAAGATATTTCCCGCGAAGACGCGCTCCGGCTATTTAACCTCGAAAGCGCCGCCGATATTTTCGATCTTATGGCGGGGGCCAATCGCATCCGCGAGCATTTCAAGGGGAACAAGATTCATTTGTGCTCCATCGTCAACGCCAAGGCGGGGGCGTGCTCGGAAAATTGCAGCTTTTGCGCGCAATCTTCCTTTTACCAGACCGGCTCGCCCAAGTATGGATTCGTGGATCCCGAACCGGTCCGCGACGCGGCGGAGGAGGCCCATCGCCATGGCGTGACCGCCGTGGGTCTGGTGGCCGCGTGGCGCGGGCTGAATGAAGGGCCGATGCTCGATGAAGTGTGCGACCGCATCCGCGAATTGGCCGACGGCGGCAAGACCCGGCCCGATGCGTCGCTGGGCATCATCAAGAGCCAGCGCGTGGCCGACAGGTTGAAGGAGGCCGGCCTGGAATGTTACGGACACAATCTGGAAAGCTCGAAGCGCTTTTTCCCCAGGCACTGCACGACTCACACTTACGAAGACCGCCTGCAAACCATTTCCCATCTCAAGAAGGCGGGCATCAAAATTTGTTCCGGCGGCATCATCGGCATGGGCGAAACCCGCGAGGACCGATGCGACCTGGCTTTCGCCCTCAAGGAAATCGGCGCCAATGTGGTGCCGGTCAACATTTTGAATCCCATCCCGGGCACGCCGTTCGAGAACCTTGCGCCGCTGGCTCCCTTGGAAATCCTCAAGACCATTGCCTGTTTCCGTTTTATTTTGCCGCGCCGCGAGATCATGATCGCCGGCGGGCGCACCGTCAATCTGCGCGACATGCAGAGCATGATCTTCACCGCCGGGGCCAGCGCGCTGATGGTGGGCAATTATCTCACCACGCTCAACCAACCGGTGGAGAAGGACCTGCAAATGCTCAAGGACCTCGGCCTGGATCCCAAGTGGGACCACGGGTTCGACGACCAGTAGCCGTTTGTTGTGCAGCGTCTTGGCAAGAACGTTGGCCGCTATCTCGGAGAAACCATTGACATCCAATGGTTCCTGCAACAAATCGCGCAGGCCGCCGCCGGAAAAAACTGGGTGCGCGATGATGATTTTCTACGCCGGCCCAATTCGGCCGCCCGCTTCAACGTCTATATTTCCGCGGGCATGCACGGCGACGAACCCGCCGGTCCTCTGGCAGCACTGCGATTGCTCCAGGAGGACCTCTGGCCCGACGACGCCGCGCTCTGGCTTTGTCCCTGCCTCAATCCGACCGGTTTCCCGCTCAATACCCGGGAGAATGCGGCCGGAATTGATTTGAACCGCGATTACCGGCATCAGCAATCGCCGGAAGTGCGCGCCCACGTGGACTGGCTGCAACGCCAGCCGCGCTTTGACATTACGCTCTGCCTGCACGAAGACTGGGAATCCAACGGCTTTTACGTCTATGAGCTGAATCCCGACAACCGGCCCTCCTTCGCGGAAACAATCCTCAAAGCCGCGGCCCAATTCTGTCCAGTGGACACGTCGCCAGTGATCGAAAACTGGCCGGCTCAAAACGGCGTCATCCGTCCCAACGTCAATCCGGCCGAGCGCCCGCAATGGCCGGAGGCGCTTTATTTGATCACGAACAGGACGCGCCAGAGTTACACGATGGAAGCGCCCTCGGATTTCCCGTTGCCGGCGCGCGTGGCCGCGCTCACGGCCGCCGTGCGGGCAGTCCTGGCGGCGATGTGAGCGGTTCTCATCTGCACCCATTTAACAAGGCAGGAGAATTTATCGGCCAAGCAGCCGGAAGGTCTCGAGTTGTGCTTGTCGCGGGCCGGAAATGTGCTAAAACCCATCTCGTGCGCATCATTACCCGTTTGTTCATTTTATTCGCTTTGGCGTCTGTGCCGGCCATTGGCGCCGACGCGCCGGTCACGACCATTAAAACGTTGGACACGCCGCGCGACTTTCCGGAGATCGCCACGCCCGCCCAATGGCAGGAGCGCCGCCGCGCGATCCGCGAGCAGATCCTGGTCAACAGCGGTCTCTGGCCCATGCCGGAGAGGACCCCGCTACAGGCCGCCATATTCGGCAAAATTGTTCGTGACGGCTACAGTGTCGAGAAGGTCTATTTCCAAAGTTTCCCCGGTTTTTATGTCGCAGGAAATCTTTATCGTCCGTTGGGCAAGGGCGCCGGGCCGTTCCCCGCCATTCTCAATCCGCATGGCCATTGGGAGAATGGGCGTCTGCAGGACAGCCAGGATTGCAGCATTGCGGGGAGATGCATCAATTTCGCCAAACAAGGGATGATCGCGTTTTCCTACGATATGGTGGGCTTTAACGACACGCATTTTCCCGAATCGCCCGCGACATTGTCTTTCTCCGATAAACACCGCAGCTTCGCCAGTAATGGCCCGGCCACCTTGCTCTGGAATGTGACGTTGATGGGCTTGCAAACATGGGACAGCGTTCGCGCCCTGGATTTCCTGGAATCGCTTCCTGACGCGGACAAGAGCCGGCTGGCTTGCACGGGCGAGTCCGGCGGCGGGACGCAAACGTTCATCCTCGGCGCCATTGACGACCGCCTGGCCGCGCAGGCGCCGGTGGTGATGGTCAGTCATACGATGCAAGGCGGCTGCCTGTGCGAAAATATGCCGGGCTTGCGAGTGGAGTTTTCCAACATGGAAATCGCGGCCGCCGCCGCGCCGCGCCCCCAGATTCTGGTTTCCGACACGGGCGATTGGACCAAAACAACGCTCACCGTGGAAGGGCCGGCCATCGAACATATTTATCAATTATTCAACGCGCCGGAAAAACTCCGCTATGTGCGCTTTGACTACGGACATAATTACAACCAAACCAGCCGGCAAGCGGTCTATCAATGGTTTGACCAGTGGCTCCTGCATGAAGCCGATCAGCCCGTGGCGGAAAGGGCCTTTCAGAAAGAACCCGACCAGGACTTGAGAGTCTTTCCCGACGGGAATTTGCCATCGGACGCCGTCAGCCAAAAAGACCTGGTCAGTTATCTCATCAAGATGCACCGGCACCAAATGCAGAGCCTAAGCCCGACCGACGGGCCTTCCCTGGCCAACTACAAACAGATCATCGAGCCGGCTTGGACGCGGACGCTGCAGCTCAAATGGCCCGCAGACCCTGTGCAAACGGTGGCGAAAAGCTCCGTCAAAAAAACAGGTTACATCTCGGAAGAATTGGAAGTGGCCCGGCCTGGCGAAAATGAAACGATCCATGTGGTTCATTTCGCGCCCCTCAGATCACACCCCGCGCGCAACCCGACCGTGATTGTTTTGGCGCATGAGGACGGCAAGGCACATTTTGTTGACAACGCCGGCGATCCGGCCGGATTAGCCAGGCAATTACTCGACAAAGGCTTCGAGGTTGCCGTCGTGGCCGATGCCGGCGCCGCCGCCAATTCGGATCAAACTTCCATTTTTTTCGCCACCTACAATCGGACGCGCCTCCAGGAACGTGTGCGCGATCTCGTTTCCACATGCGAAGGAGTGCGGAACATCAACGCCAATCCCTGCCGCGTAGTGCTGTGCGGCTGCGGCCACGCTGGTTTCTGGTCGTTGCTGGCCGCACCCGCAGCGGACGCCGTCATCGCCGATTGCGGTGGATTGGATGTTTCGGACGACCAAGTCCTGCTGGACCCCGATTTGTTTTGCCCCGGAATTCGCATGATTGACACTTTTGCGGGCGCGCCCATTCTGGCGGCGCCTCACCCCCTGGTGCTCTTCAACGTGGCGGAAGGATTTCCGACTTCCAGCTTGCGCGCAAGTTACAAGGCCTTGCACGCGGAAAAGAAGTTCAAGGTGGCGTCCCATCCTTTGAGCGACCAGGAGATCGTCGCCGCCGTTCTGGAGATGGGAAAATTGAAATCTGATTAGGTCATGGACATTCCATCGAATCAATCGCTATGGCAAGATTTGAAACATTACAGCGTTGCTTTCAGTTCCAAGAGGTAGTTCAATCCCAGGCGTGAAGCTGCCCAATGGTGAACGCGCGGATCTTGGCACCAAACTGGAGGACTATTCACTCAACCCGCTTCACCGACACGGACAACACAAAGCGCGAGTATTCCAATCCGCCTTGGGCATCACGTTGGCCAACGCGGATGTGTTGCGCCAAACTCTGATACAAGCCGCTGCCACCTCCGAAAATGCCACCCATCGCGGACACAATGGTTTCGGGGAAGTTTTTGAACTGCGCTTCCTGCTGACGACCGCACAGGGCGCGGCCACCGTCCTGAGCGCATGGATCATCCGTCACAACGAGGACTTTCCACGATTGATAACCTGTTTTATACTTTGAAACGATGAATACCGAAATTCAGATGCATGACATCGTGGCGCTGCTTGAGGATGTCCCAGCCAAACATTTCCTGACCGGGGAGGCCTTGCGGCTCCGCCGCGGCCAAGTCGGCACCGTCGTGATGGCCTATGACGGCAGCTCGTTCGAGGTCGAGTTTGCCGGGCGGGATGGGCGCGCTTACGCGATTCTACCCGTCAAGACCGAAAAGCTCATCGCGCTACGCGAAAGCCCTGAAACCGTTGCAGCGTGATTTCGGAAAAAAAGTGGCGGCAGAGTGCTTACTTCCCCTTCCCTTTCCCCTCCCCCTTGGCCGCTGTGCGGCAGCGCTCGGAAACGTAGGCCAGGTCTTTCAAGAATTCCTCCCGCTTCTTCTCCGTCCAGCCCGCCAGCACTTCGGTTTGCAGGGCGATGGCGATTTGGCGGACGCGTTCGTATTGCGCCCGGCCCGCCGGCATGAGCCGCAGCCGATAGGCGCGGCGGTCCCGCTCGTGCCGAACCCGCGTGATCCAGCCCATGCTCTCCATCCGCTCGACCAGCGCGGCAATGGTGTTCGGATCACTGGCGATCAAACGATTCAGGCCGCTTTGGGTCAAACCTTGTGGGTCGTGCTCCATTAAAGTGCGCAACGCGGTGAATTGGTCGGGCGTGACGCCGGTGTGGGCCAATCGCCGCCGGAAGGTCTGGTTCAGGCTGAACCAGGCGTGGCGCAATAGAATAGGCAGGCGGCGGCGGGCCGGCGCGTCCACCGGGGAACGGCGCGGGCCAGGGCTTGCGGGCTGTTTGCGGCGGGTCATGGGATGGTTAAAAATAGTACGTGTAAGTATTATTCCTGTTGCATAACGGGCCAATATGTAGAATACTGGGCTTATTCTTGGAAGCCAATAATCGCCCGGCTTTCCGCGGGCGCCGTTGGCGGCCAGGATCGTTGTCGCCAGTTTGGATGAATGCTGTGAAATAATATGAAACTGAAAATTCCGGTTGTATTGAGCCTTCTCGGTTTTTTCCTTGGCCATTCCCATGTGAGCGCCGCGCCCACGGGCTGGTTTAATTGGCGCGGGCCAAATCAAAACGGCACCTCCTCGGAAAAGAATCTGCCTACGACCCTGGACGCCAACCATCCGCTTTGGACGGCGGATTTTCCGGGTCAATCAACGGCGGTGGCCTGCAACGGCCGCATCTATATCATGGGCTATCTGGGCCAGGGGCCGGACCTGTCGGAAGGAGTGGCGTGCTTCGATGCCAACACAGGGAAAAAACTGTGGCAGAAGCTTTACCTGGATTTTTTAAGCGACGTCATCTACACTCGATATGCGACGTCAAGCCCCACGATTGATCCTGAAACCGGCAATGTTTATATCCAGGACACCCAGGGAATATTCGCCGGCTTCACTCCCGATGGCAATTTGCTCTGGGAACATTCCCTGATGGAGGAATTCGGGCGGCTCACATTTCCCAACGGCCGCACAGCGTCGCCGGTGGTGGACAAGGATTTGGTCATCACGCGCGGCATCACGGCCAACTGGGGCGCGCAAGGGCCGGCGGCCGACCGCTTTTACGCCTTCGACAAAACGACCGGCCAAGCGGTCTGGGCCTCGACTCCGGGCGGACGGCCCAAGGACAATTCGTACTCCCATCCCGTGCTGGCGTGGCTGGACGGCAAGCGGGTCTTCTACGCGGCGACGGGTGATGGCGCGGTGGTCTGCGTCAACGCCCGCACGGGGCAGCCCATCTTTCGAATTCCACTTTTCAAGGCGGGCATCAACTCATCGGTTCTGCTGCACAACAACGACGAGATCATCGCCATTTACGGCACGCCTTATGAGCCGGGCCAAATGGTTGGCTTGAAAGTTCCGCATGTTACCCCCACCAACGCGACCGATCCAGTCATTGTGCCGCGCGCGCAAGTGGAATTGTGGGACAATGAAATCCGCACCTCGGCCAGTTCGCCCATCCTGGTGGGCGACCGTGTGTATGTGACAAGCGAAATCGGCTACCTCGTGGCGGTGGATGCGCTGACGGGCAAGTTGCTGTGGAAATTCAAGCTGGGCATCGAACAGCGCAATTCCTGCCCGCTTTTCGCCGATGGAAAAATTTACGCTCCGATTCTGAACGATCCCGGCCTTTCCGCAGCCGTCGGCGAAGAGAACACTGAAGGCGGCCATGGCGCGCTTTACGTCATCGCGCCGGGCGACACGGACGCGCAAGTTCTCTCACACACAGTGCTCGACGGACGTTGCTACGGGACGCCGACGGCTTACAACGGCCGCATTTACATGCAGACGACCAAAAAGTTGTATTGCTTCGGCAGCGCCACGCCGACCTCGGCTTCGTATGAGACGGCCGATGCCGCGCCGGACGTCAAGTGGCCGGATGCGGGTACGGCGAAGACTTTGCAAATCGTGCCGTCGGAGCTGCTCCTCCAACCGAACGACACCGTTTCATTCCACGTCCACGAACTGGACGCCGATGGTTTTGCGGTCAAGCAACTCGACGACCCGAAATCGGTTGAGTGGGCATCCTTTATCCCGCCGACCGCGAAGGTCAAAGCCAAGATGGACGCTTCGTTCAATACTGACGGACAGTTGGTGGTCGCGCCGGAAAAAACTCCCTCGGCGGGCGCCTTTGAAGCGAAGTCGGACGGCCTCAAGGGTTACATACGCGGTCGCGTCTTGCCCGGACTGCCGATCAACTATGACTTCGAGGGCATGGCGCTAACAGAAAAGACCACCAACAGCGTCGAGCCGCCCACGGCCTTTGCCTATCCGCCGTTGCCGTGGATTGGGGCGCGATTCAAATTCGAGGTGCGGGACAAAGACGGGAACAAATGCCTGGTCAAGACCATTGACAATCCGTTCTTCCAGCGCGCCACGGTCTTCATGGGCACGCCGGATTTGAAGAACTACACCATCGAAGCCGATGTGATGAGCGAAGGCAACAAGCGCAAGATGTCCACCGTGGGCGTCATCAACCAGCGCTACCGCATTTCCCTCAAAGGCAATGAGCAAGTGTTGGAAACCACGTCCAACGAGGAATTGATGCATATCGCGGTGCCGTTCCACTGGGTGCCGAACGAATGGTATCACTTGAAGGCGCGGGTGGACGTGGCGGCAGACGGTTCGGGTGTCGTGCGGGGCAAGGCTTGGAAAAAGGGCGACCCGGAGCCGGAAGCATGGACGAGCGAAGTGCCCATCGCGCACGCCAACCTCAACGGTTGCCCGGGGCTGTTCGGATTTTCCCCGCAGAACATGCGAGTTTTTATTGACAACATCGCCGTGACGGCGAATTGACACATTTATGACCATCTTGGAGTGTGAGACGAAAATCTCCCAGTTAGGCGAGAACGCCGGGTTAAGGACCAAAGCGGAACTAGCGTTCCGCAGTCCAAAACGCTTCGCGTGCAAGATTCGCCGCCGAAAGTCCGCCAGGTCTTGGAGTGCGTGCGCGTTAGCGCCGCTTTCCGCTGCGCGTCTGAGATTTCGTGGAGGCAACACATGAAAATTCATGACGTTCAGATGATAGACTTTGAAGGAGCGAAGATGGTTCTGACCGTGGATGGTCAAGTTTTTCGCATTGACCTGCCTTCGGTTTCAACCCAATTGGCCGATGCCAAAGATGCCGCCCGCCGCTCCTACAGCATTTCCCCTTCGGGATATGGCGTCCATTGGCCGGATATTGACGAAGACTTGACAATTGATGGCCTGATCGCGTCGGCGCGTCTCGCCCAATCGAAAGCCGATGAAGCGCCGCTAGTGCTCAAGGAAGAGCCCCCTGACAAAAAACAGCCTCAATAATGTATGAAATCGAACCATGTATATCTTTCCAGCGTAGCCGCTGCGGCGATTCTCGCGGGCGGCCTGCCGATCCAAGCCTCCGATTGGCCGCGCTGGGGCGGACTGGACCCGGGGCGCGATATGATCTCCCCGGAAACCGGATTGCCCGATCACTTCACCACCAGCACCAACGGCCAGATTAGTCTCAAGCAGGGCAGCGACGAGGTTGATGTGAACGGGGTTCCCAACGTCAAGTGGGTGTCCAAAGTCGGCTCGCAAAGTTACGGCAATGTCGTGGTCGCCGGAGGCAAAGTGTTCATCGGCACCAACAACGAGAATCCGCGCGATCCCCAGCACCAGGGGGACCGCAGCATCCTGATGTGTTTCGACGAGAAAACCGGCGCGTTCCTCTGGCAGTTGGTCGTTCCCAAATTGGCTTCCGGCAAAGTCAACGATTGGGAGGGCCTGGGCCTGCTCTCCTCGCCCTGCGTCGAGGGCAACCGCGTGTATATCGTCACCAGCCGTTGCGAGGTCATGTGCTTAAGTACCGAAGGCATGGCCAACAGCAATCAAGGCCCTTTCATGGATGAGGCCCAATACGTCGCCGGCCCCGGAAATCCCCCGGCCAAGATCGGCCCGCGCGACGCCGACATCATCTGGAAGTACGACATGATGGACGAACTGGGCGTCTTCCCGCACAACGCCTCGAACTGCTCGCTGCTGATTGTGGGTGATTTGATTTACGCCTGCACTTCCAACGGCGTGGATTGGACGCACGTCAACATTCCCTCGCCCAATTCCCCCAGCTTGATCGCCATCAACAAAATCACCGGCAAACTCGCGGCGGAGGACAACGCCGGCATCGGCCCGCGCATCTTCCACGGCCAATGGAGTTCGCCCTCGATGGGCATGGTCAACGGGCGCGCGCTCATTTTCTTCGGCGGCGGCGACGGCATCTGCTACGCCTTTGACGCGGAACCAAAAAAAGGCGACGGCTCGCCCATCATCCCGGTCGTGCCCGGCCCGCCCATCAATCGCGTGGAGGACCCCGACACCATGTATCTCAAGAAAGTCTGGTGGTACGATTGCAACCCGCCGGAGCGCCGCGCCAACGACGCACTGCACAAATATCCCGCGCCGGACGGCCCGAGCGAAGTCAATGCCACTCCCGTCTTCTGGCACGACCGCGTTTATGTGGCCGTGGGCCAGGACCCGGAGCACGGCGAAGGGGTGGGCATCCTCAATTGTATTGACGCCACCAAGACGGGCGACATCACCAAGTCGGGCAAGATTTGGAGCTTTGACAAGATTCATCGCAGCCTTTCGACGGTTTCCATCACGCCGGAGGGATTGATGTTCGTGGGCGATTTTTCCGGTTTTCTGCATTGCCTGGACGCCAACACCGGCGAGGAGTATTGGGTGCAGGACCTCAAAGCGCACGTGTGGGGTTCGACCTTGGTGGCGGACGGCAAGGTCTATTGCGGCGATGAAGACGGGGACCTGTTCGTGTTCGCCGCCAGCAAGAAAAAGAAGCTGCTGAGCGTGACGAATTTGGGCGGGCCGATTTATTCGACGCCGGTGGCGGCCAACGGCGTCCTGTATGTGCATTCCAACACGCATTTGTTCGCCTTTTACGATTCCGAGCACAAGCGCATGGCCAGCGACGTGAAACCCAAGATCGAACTCGAGCCGCCCAAACCTGCCGACAAAAAATGATGAAAAAACTTCTTTTGCTGCTGATGATCCTGGCCGTGTATGCGGCGCACCAGGACCTCTGGAATTGGGGCAAGGCTGATCCCCTGGTTTTCGGATTTCTGCCCATCGGCCTGGCTTATCACGCGGCCTATTCCATCGCCTGCGCCGTGATGATGGCGGTTTTGGTGGCCTTCGCCTGGCCCAAGCACCTCGAAGAGCAGGAGCCGCCTGCCAAATGATACCTGTCGTTGTCATATTGGTTTATTTGGCGCTGATCGCCTTCATCGGGAGCGTTGCCTTCAAGAAAAGCCGGGAGAATACGGAGGATTTTTTCCTGGCCAACCGTTCCATCGGTCCGCTGGTTTTCTTTTTGTCAATCTTCGCCACCAATATGACGGCCTTCGCCATCCTGGGAAGTTCCGGGCAGGCTTATCGGCAGGGCATCGGCATTTACGGGTTGATGGCATCCTCTTCCTGTTTTGTCATTCCGCTGACGATTTTCTTCATCGGCACGCGGCTGTGGGCGCTGGGCAAGAAATTCGGCCATCAAACCCAGGTCTCCTTTTTCCGCGACCGCTGGGAATGCAATCATATCGGCGCCGTGATCTTCGCCCTAAGCGCGGCCATGCTGGTGCCGTACATGATCATCAGCATCATGGGCGGCGGCACCGTTCTGGCGGATATTTCCACCTCGGCCGACACGCACCAACCGCTGATACCTTATGCGTGGGGCTGCGCCGTGGTGGCCGTGGTGGTGACGTTGAACGTGTTCCTCGGCGGGATGCGCGGAACAGTGTGGGTGAATATCCTGCAAACGATTTTGTTCCTTTGTTTCGGCGCGGTGGCGGTGGCGTGGATCAGCCACGCTTTGCCCCACAGCTTCAGCTATTACGTGGGCAACCTGGCCTCGGACCCTAAGACGCGATTTTTGGTCACGCGCGAAAGAATGCCGCCGCAGACTTTCTGGAGCTACACGTTGATCCCGCTTTCCTCAATCATGTTTCCGCACATGGCGATCATGTGTTTTTCCGCGCGGCGCGTGACCGCGTTCAAACAGACCGTGATCGCCTATCCCATCGCCATCCTCGCCATCTGGCTGCCATGCGTGTTTCTCGGCGTGCTTGGCTTTGCCACGCTGGGCAAAATTCACGATCCCGACGGCGTCCTGCTGCGGATGTTGCAAACCTACGCGCCGGCGTGGCTGGCCGGGGTTTTGGGCGCGGGCATCATTTCGGCGGTGATGGGTTCGGACGCCCATCAGGTGCTGGCTTTGAGCACGATGTTTACCAAGGACATCTTCGTCCATTACGGCGGACGGGAGAAGTTCGGCGAAAGCCGCTCCGTTCACTTCGCGCGCGGCTTTATCGTGGTAGTTACGGTCATTGCTTATTTGGTCGCGTTGGCGCTGAAGGAAAAGCAGGGGATTTTCGAGATCGCCGTCCGTTACGCATTTTCCGGGTTCGCAGCCATGTCGCCGGTGATGGTGGCGGCTTTGTTTTGGCGGCGCAGCACGCAATGGGGCGCGCTGGCGGCAACCCTTTTTGTGGCGGCCAGCCTGATTGGCACGGGCCTCCTGCAAGGAACGCCCGCGCCCCCGCGCGCAGCCGCAGCCAAGCCCACGACTAACACCGTCGCCTCCGCCGCGGCCCTCACAAACGCCGCACCAAAAAGCGCGGCCACAAACGCGCTCGCGGCCAAGCCAGCCGCCGCTGGTCCTGCCGCGGGTAAGCCGAAAGAAGACATCATCTGGCAGATTGGCCAGGGCGCCGAGGCGGTCAAAATCCTCTCTCGCGCGCCCAACGGCGATGTCCGTTTCCTCAACGGTTACATGACCGTCTTTCCGATGGTGGTCGGCTCGGCCCTTTGCATGATCGTCTTCTCTCTCTTGACCAAGCCCCCATCCAAAACTACGATTGACAAATACTTTTCCGTTTCTTCCGAAAGCGCAGGCCAAAATGTCCATTGACCCCAAATCCATCCAGACCGCCCAGGACAAACTCGACGCCCACGTACGCGAAATCGTGCAATGGCATTTCTCGCCCGCAACCGGCTCGCCGTTCTGGCTGGACTGGGCCAGGAAAGCCGGCTGGGATCCCGCCACGGAAGTCCAGAGCTTCGGCTGCCTGGAGCGCTTCCCGCACTTCCAGGATGAATGGCTGCGGGACCTCCAGCCCGAAGTCTGGGTGCCCAAAAAATTCGAAGGCCGCCCGTTCAACATCTTTGAAACCGGCGGCACCACCGGCATGCCCAAGCAACGCATCGGCTGGGACGATTACAAGACCGATTACGAGGAATTTTCCGGCAAACTCTCCGACTCGCACTTTCCGCCCGGAGGCGCCTGGTTGATGGTCGGGCCGACCGGTCCGCGCCGCCTGCGCCTGGCCATCGAGCACCTGGCCAATTTCCGCGCCAGCTCCTGCTACTTTATTGACCTTGATCCGCGCTGGGTCAAGCGCGTCCTGGCCGCCAAACAATTCGAGGTGGCGCGCGACTACATGGACCACGTCGTGCAGCAGGCTGTGACCATTCTCAAGCACCGGAAAGTCAGCGGGCTTTTCACCACGCCCAAATTGCTGGAGGCGCTGGGGGAGAAGACCGATCTGTGGGAAGCCGGCATTCGCGGCGTTTTTTGCGGCGGCACCACCATGGCCCCGCAATACGTGCGTTATATCGTGGAGGAAGTTTTGGAAGGGCGCATCGGCTTCTATCCCACTTATGGCAACACGTTGATGGGCCTGGCCGCCAGCGTGCCGTTGCGGCCCGAGGATAATTTCTCCATCACCTATTACGCGCCGCAACCGCGCGCGGTTCTGCGGGTGGTCAATCCGAACAACACCAGCCAGTTGGCGGACTATGGCCAGTGGGGCCGCGTCGAACTCACCACGTTGACGCGCGAGTTCTTCATGCCGCGCTTCCTGGAACGGGACGAGGCCATCCGCCGCGAACCGCGCCCACCCTACGCGTGGGATGGCGTGGCCGAGGTTCGTCCTTTCGGGGCGATGGAAAAGAACATCGTCGAAGGAGTTTATTAACGAATGACGGTTCCTCACATTCCAGTCGTGCGACGCGGGCGAGCCTACGAAAGTCTCGAACGAAGCAATATTGCCGATTGCCGCACTGGCGAAGTCCTGGCCACCCTGAGCCAGGTCAATGCCGGCATCGTGCGCAAGGACCTGGCGCGCATCGCCGAATCGCGCGGGGCCTTGAAGCAATTCACCGTCGCGCGCCTGTTGGACATCTGCGCCCAGGCGGGCCAGCAATTCCTCGAAGGCACGCTTCCACTGGGCGGCGGCGCGACGCAATCGCCCCGTCAATATCTCGAATCGCTTTCCGCCAGCAGCGGCCTGCCGCACGTGATGGTGCGCCGCAACATGGCCAAAATCAATGCGGCCCTGACGAACATGCCGGCCATTTTGAACGGCCTGACGCGCGGGCTGGACCTCTCGGTATTGGATAAAGGGTACGGCGAGCGCCTGAGCTTTTATCCCGCGACGCAGAGCCTCGGATTGGTCATGCCGAGCAATTCACCAGCGGTTAATTCGCTCTGGCTGCCTGCTATTCCGTTGAAAATTCCCGTGATTATCAAACCCGGCCGCGAAGAGCCGTGGACGCCCTATCGTCTCATCCAGGCCTTCATCGCCGCAGGCTGTCCGGCGGAGGCTTTTGGATTTTATCCCACCGATCACGAGGGCGCGGGCGAGATTCTGCGCCGTTGCGGACGCGCGCTCATTTTCGGCGACAAGAATACAACCTCGGCCTACGCCAACAATCCGGCCATTCAAATCCACGGTCCCGGCTACAGCAAAATTCTCCTGGGCGAGGACCAAATCGAACGCTGGCCGGAGTTCATTGACTTGATGGTGTCCTCCATCTCGGACAACGGCGGCCGCAGTTGCATCAACGCCTCCGCCGTCGTCGTGCCGAAATACGCGCAGGAAATTGCCGAAGCTCTGGCGCGCAAGCTCGGCCCCGTCGCGCCTCTGCCTGCCGCCGATGAAAACGCGCGGCTGGCCGGTTTCGCCAATGCCAAGATGGCTGACTTTATTGACAACGCCATTGAGGAAGGCCTCAAAACTCCGGGTGCGCGCGACGTGACGGCGGCCTTCCGCGACGGCCCGCGGAAAGTCCGGTTTGAAGGCGGCCTTTACCTGCGGCCCACCATCGTGCTGTGCGATTCCTTCGAGCACCCGCTGGCTAACCGCGAGTTTCTCTGTCCTTACGCCAGCGTTGTGACTGTGCCGCAAGCGGCCATGCTGGAAAAAATCGGGCCGTCCCTGGCTGTCAGCGCGGTCACGCGGGACGAAGCGTTCATCGCGCGATTGGTCGAATCACCATTGATCGAGCGTCTGAACATCGGCCCCATTTCCACCATGACGGTGTCCTGGGACCAGCCGCACGAGGGCAATATGTTCGAATTTCTCTACAAGCGGCGCGCCATTGAAATTGCGAAATGAACACGCCTTCTTCGTTCGCCGGCCCGTTCGATCATCAGCCACGCACCCGCATCGTCTTCGGAATAGACGCCGCCGCGCGTCTCGGCGAGCTGGCCCGCGAAACGGGCATGAACCGCGTCCTCCTGGTCACGGACCCGGGCATCGCGGCCGCGGGCCACGCCGAACGGGCGCGCCAAGCATTGGCCAAGGCGGGTATCGAGACGGTCTTGTTCGACAAGGTGCGCGAGAACCCGACCACAGCCGACGTCGAGGCCTGTCTGGCGGCCGCCCGGAACTCTGGCATTGACGGCATCGCCGGCCTTGGCGGCGGCAGCAGCATGGACACCGCGAAAGGGTGCAATTTCTTGCTCACCAACGGTGGGCGGATGCGGGATTATTGGGGTGTGGGCAAGGCCGCGCGGCCCATGCTGCCTTTCATCGCCATTCCGACCACGGCCGGCACCGGCAGCGAGTGTCAATCATTCGCCCTCATCGCCGACGTTGAGACCCACCAGAAAATGGCCTGCGGCGACTCCAAAGCCGCGGCGCGCATCGCCATTCTGGACCCGGCCCTGACACTATCCCAGCCGCCGCGGGTGGCCGCCTGCACGGGCATTGACGCGCTTTCGCACGCGCTGGAAACGGCGGTGAGCAAGAAGCGCAACGCGCTCTCGCTGGCCTATTCGCGTGAGGCCTGGCGCCTCTGCGAGACTTCCCTGCCGCTGGTGCTCCAGAAGGCCAGCGATATCGAAGCCCGCGCCGGCATGTTGCTGGGCGCGGCGCTGGGCGGGTTGGCCATCGAGAACAGCATGCTCGGCGCGGCCCACGCGGCCGCCAATCCATTGACGGCCCATTTCCGCCTCGTGCATGGCCAGGCGGTCGGGCTGATGCTCCCGGCCGTCATTCGTTTCAACGCCGCCGATCCCGCCACCGCCCGGCTTTACGATGAACTGGGCGAGACCAAAGCCGCCGGGCTGGCCGCAAAAGTGGAGTGGCTCCTGAATCTGGCGGGGATGCCGCGTTCGCTGGCTGAGAGCGGCGTGGCACCGTCCTCCATCCCGCTGCTAGCGGCCGAAGCGGCCAAACAGTGGACCGCCAACTTCAATCCTCGTCCCGCGACGGAGAAGGACTTCATCGGATTGTATGAGGCGGCCTTTGAGCCGCGAGGCCCGGGCGAGCCGTAACGACCATTAGGCTTCTTACTTGATATGCAATTCGAAGTCGCGCGACATCATGCTGTTGGGGCGCGTCCCGCCAATGGCATTCTCCCGGAAGTCAAACTTGAAGTGGTAGAGGACCATGTCTTTGTCCGACGGCACCGGGATATAGGCCTGCCAGCGGTCGTCCACCAGCGGCACGGCCTGCATCGGGAAGGTGTCAAGTCCATTCACCACCACCAACGGCTGGAAAGAATCTTGCAGGACCGCTTGCCGGTTGCTGTACCATTCCGCTTCCACGCGGTAATAACCGGAAGGGTCTCGCGGGTACTGCGAGGGGGTCAGGTTGGTGATCGAGGTGCAGCCGGTCAAAAGAACCGGCAGCAAAAGCAGGCTAAACAATTTCTTCATCTTGCGTTCATCTCTGGCGCGGACGCACCAGCGCGGCCGCAACCAAGGCCAATCGTGGTGTGGCCGGGTTTCCAATTCAAGCGGTTTCGACACTGTTTCGGCGCTTGCACAAATTAGATTTCCTCCTACTATGACACCCCGCGCCGGACTTTGGCGGACGACCCGGCCAGGATGCGCGGCGCAAGAGTTTGAGTTTTTAGTATGATCGGCACAATTCGACGGCATCAACAATGGCTTTGGTGGGCGGTTATCGCCGCCATGGTGATCGGCTTGGTCGCTTATTTTAACCCCACTTCGCGCTACGGCGGAGGTGCAGGCTCCTTTTCTTCGTCCGCCCCCGACCTAGGCTCGATCAATGGCGAACCGATCACCCCGGAGCAACTCAAGGCCGCCATGAGAGAGGGACGCCTCTTTTTCCGTCTCCACAACGGCGTCTGGCCCGATCCTGAAGACCGCACGAAACAAGTGCAGCGCTGGGCCGAACAATCGCTGGTTCTCCAGTCCATCATGAAGGATTGCAAGCTCACCGCCACCACCGACGCCGCCGCCCGTTTCACCAAGGAGCAGTTGTTCGGGGTTCCGCACGGTCAGGCCATGCCGACGGATGTGTTCAACGAATGGGTGCAGAACGACCTCATGCGCAAAGGTCTGCTGACGCTGGACGACTTGGACCGTTTTGCCCGCCATCAAGCCGCCCAGCAATACATCATCTCTCTTTTTGGCATGACGGGAAAACTCATCACGCCCAAGGAGGCGGAATTCACCTATCGCCGTGAAAACGAGCCTATGGCCGCGGAAGTCGCTTTGTTCCCGACGACCAATTTCTACGGCGCCACGGCGGCGACAGAGGCGGATTTGCAGGACTTCTTCACCAAGCACGAGGCCGAATACAGGTTGCCCGACCGGATCCAGATCAACTACGTCGTCTTTGAACCCTCCAATTACTTCGTCAAAGCCGACCAGTTGATGGGGACGAATGTGGACGACAAAATTGATGAATACTATCGCCAGCAAGGGCCGGACGCTTTCAAAGACGAGTCCGGCCAGCCTATGACCGCCGCGGCCGCCCAAGCCAGGATCAAAAAGCAAATGCGCCTATCCGCCGCCATGCAGGTGGCCAAGAAAGACGCCTACACCTTCCTGACCACCTTGGCCGAAGGGCACGACGATACTCATCCTTATGCCCCTTCGGACCTGGCCAAGCTGGCCCAGGCCAAGGGCTTGACTGTCAAAACTACCGAACCATTCGACCGGAAGAACGGCTGCAAAGACCTCGAACTCCCGCCCAGAGACCTGGACATCCTGTTCTCCTTGCAGGAGAACGCCGCGGACGACCCGGGCAAGACGCTGCTCTACGCTCCTTCCCCGCTAACCAACAGCACGTCCATTTTTGTCGCCGGCTTGCAGAAGAAGTTTCCCAGCCAGTTGCAAACACTGGCCGCCGTGCGCGACCAGGTCTTGAAGGATTACCGCGAATCCAAAGCCCTGTCCCTGGCCAAGGACGCCGGGGAGAAATTCGCCGGCGCTTTGCAAGTCGGCCTGATGCAGGGCAAATCGTTCGACGCCGTTTGCGCGGCGCAGAGCGTCAAACCGGAAACCCTCGCCCCGTTCGCTCTGACCACAACCAACGTGCCCGCGGGCATGGACCGAGCCTCCTTCCAGCAGTTGCAGGAATCGGCCTTTCCGCTGCCTGCCGGAGAGAGTTCCAAATTTGTGGCCACAACCGACGGCGGTTTTGTCGCCTACGTGAAAGAGCGCCTGCCGGTGGATGAGGCGCGGATGCAGCAGGAGCTTCCGTTCTATTTGGCCCGCATGCGCGAGCAGCGCCAGCTCGTCGCCTTCCAGGAATGGTTTACCCACCAACTCCAATTGCGCCTGATCCCGCCGCCCAGCGAGCAGAACAGCCCGGGTTGAGCCGTGAGCGAGATCATCAAACTCTCCTCCCCTGCCACCGCCGAATTCTGGGAAATCCCGATCCTCTTTGAAGACCGCCTTATGCTGGCGCTCGACAAACCGGCCGGCTTGCTGGTCTCGCCCGACCGTTACAACCTGGAGCGTCCGAATTTGATGAAGTTGCTGCACCGCGATCTGGCACGCGGCGCGGCCTGGGCCAAAGAACGCGGCCTGCACTACCTGATGAACGCGCATCGGCTTGATTTTTCCGCCAGTGGCGTCCTTCTGCTGGCCAAGGACAAGCCGACGCTGGTGGCGCTGGCCAGCCAGTTCGGCGCCGAGAAACCGGTCAAGATTTACGCGGCGCTGGTGCGCGGCGAGGCCAAGCAACGGGAGTTCGATTGCGAGGCAAAGCTGGCGCCGCATCCCTTGCAACCAGCCAACATGCGGGTGGATTCGAGAAACGGCCAGCGGGCGCGCACGGAGTTCACGGTGCGGGAGACCTTTGAGGGTTACTTGCTATTGGAATGCAGGCCCCGGACAGGCCCGACCCAGCAAATTCGCGCGCACCTTAAGCACCTGCGGCTGCCGATTGTTGGGGATGATATTTACGGCGGCCCGCCGTTGTGGCTTTCCACGCTCAAACCGCAATACCGTCTCAAACCGGGCCGCAGCGAGAAGCCGCTGATCTCCAGGGTGGCCTTGCATGCCGAGCAACTGATCATCCGCCGGCCCGGCGCGGACGAAAACGCGAGCGGAACGGAAAGCGAGACCGCGAATGTGCGACTGGAGGCGCCATGGCCCAAAGACCTGTCCGTGGCGGTCAAGTATTTGCGCCGTTACGCCGGGCAATCCGCCGACATGAAATGAATGGCACCCTGACCGGCGGCGGCCGTCCCATCGAGGTGGCGGCGGGTTTGGTTTTTCGCGGCGGCAAACTGCTCATCACCCAGCGACTGCCGGAAGCGCATCTGGGCGGCCTGTGGGAATTTCCCGGCGGGAAACGCGAGGCGGACGAAAGCTTCGAGCAATGTCTCCGGCGCGAATTGGCGGAGGAATTGGGCATCGAAGTGCAAGTGCATGAGTTGGTGGAGGAGTTGACCCATCCTTATCCCGATCGGGCGGTGCATCTGAAATTCTTCCGCTGCCGCTGGCTGCGCCACGAACCCCGGGCCTTATTGTGTCACGACTGGGCGTGGATCGGTCCTGTGCAATTGGCGGACTACCAATTCCCCGCCGCCGACGCGCGATTGCTGGAAAAGCTGCGCGCAGACTGGGGGCGGATGGCGCAGTTTCCGCCCTCGGAAGGAACCGGGCCGTGACGGGGAAATCCCCGGCGGCCTTGGAGCGTCCCGCGCCCATGCAAGAATTCAACCCGCGTTGGCCAGCGCCTGCGAGGAGATTTGCAACATCCGTTCGATCGGCAGACGCGCGCGCTCGATGAGAGAGTGGCTCAACTCGACACGCGGATTGAGGTTGACCATGCAATCGTAGAGTTTTTCCAGCGTGTTCATTTTCATGAATTTGCACTCGTTGCACCGGCAATTCTCCACCGGCACCGGCACGAACCGCTTGCCGGGACACTCCTTGTTGAGGCGATGAATCATGCCCGCTTCGGTGGCGATGAGAATGGCCGGCGCCGGGCTGCGCTTGCAGAAGTCAACCATTTTTTCCGTGGAACAAATCTCGTCAGCCAGCAGGCGCACGGCCTTGGTGCATTCGGGGTGGGCGACCAAGGGCGCGTCGGGATACTGGCGGCGGATGCGCATGACGCCGGCATGGGTGAACTCAACGTGAGCGTAACAATTGCCCTGCCACAACGTCATCTTCCGGCCCGTCTGCTCCATGACCCAGGCGCCCAGATTTTCGTCCGGCACGAAGAGCAGATCGCGGTCTTTGGGGCAGGCTTGGACGATCTTGACGGCGTTGCCGCTGGTGCAAATCACATCGCTCAGGGCCTTGACCTCGGCGCTGCAATTGATGTAGGCGATGGTGTAAAAGTTCGGGTTTGTCGCCTGGAGGGCGGCCAGCTTGGGCGCCGGACAACTGGATTCCAGCGAGCAACCGGCGTCCTTGTCCGGCAGGAGAACGGTTTTGCCCGGATTGAGAATTTTGGCCGTCTCGGCCATGAAATGCACTCCGCAAAAGACAATGACTTCGGCCTTTGTTTTGGCCGCTTGCTGGGAAAGTCCGAGCGAATCCCCGACATAATCGGCCACGTCCTGGATTTCCGGGACCTGGTAATTGTGGGCCAGAATGATGGCGTTCATCTCGTCTTTGAGTTGGAGAATCTCACGCGAGAGGGCGTCCAACCGGTCGGGAGGCAGGGGAATCCGCGTGACAAAATCCGATTCCCGCCCCGGCTGCGCTGCCGCAAGGTCAATCATGAGATGAATGTAATTCCGAGCCGGGCCGCCCGCAAATTCTAAATGCCGGCGTCCTACTGCGCCTTCAAACGGAGGCGGTAGAATCGCTCCTGCACGTTTTGAAGGGTCTCCTTGACCGTCATGATGCTGTTAGTCGCCGTGATCGGAAAGCCGACGTTGATCCATTGCGGCGGAAAAAAGCTGGTGGTGGTTTGCAATTGATAGGCCCCTCCGGGCGTCGCGTTCCAACTAAACACGAACGAATTGTTGCTGACGGTGGCGGATGAAAACACAGGGCCTCCAATCGGCGTCACGCTGATGTCGTCCAACCCGAAGTAATCCGGGTCGTTGCGGACAACGAACTCGAGGGTCGTGGCCGTGCTGTTAGCCACGACCGCGAATTGCATGTTGGTCCACTGGATCAGCGGCACGTTTACTTGATTGAAAAGCGAGGTCCCGCCCCATTTGACCTCGAATTGATTCATTGGACCGCCCACTGGATTGTCGAGAAATAGAGAGATTTGATAAAGCTGACCGGTCACAGTGGGCAAAGTTTGCGACAGACTAGCCGTACTGAAAGACTGGCCCAAGAGCGCCGCATATTCGCCCCTATGAATATAGTCAATCCAAGAGATAACAGCAACAGATCCCACAAAGTTGGTGGGATAGGGCGTGCCGTCGAAAGTCCAATCCGAGAAGTCGCCGGTTTCAAATCCGCCGTTGCCGACCGTCAAAGTGAAGGGCAGGCTCTGCGTATAGGACGTCTTCAGGTCGGTAAACAACAAATTGCCGGCCTGCGCTGCGATCAAAACATTGCTGGCCGCCGCATTGAGCGTGAAGACGACGTTGGTCGAAGCGCCCGGCGGCAGCGTTCCGCTGGCCGGGGATAAGTCGGCGAAAGGCAAGGTGCTTTGGGCCGTCCAGTTGATCGGATCGGGGGCGAAATTGGTCAAAGAATAGGTCTGCGACGTTTCGTTGAATGGTCCGCCCGGCGGCCCGATGACAGCCATGCCGGAACTGGGGGTGACAAACAGCGGGTCAAAGACCTCCAGGAAGATGGGGAGAAGTTGCGTGACGCCGGCGGTCAGATTTGTGACCAGCAAATTGGTCACGTAATTGCCGGGCGGCAAATTCGTGGCGGCGTCGGCGACCGCCAATGTCACGAAGGTATCTTGGCCGAGCGATATGACACCGTGAGAAACCGACACGCCAAGCCAGCTTGGAACCGGCCCGAAGGCCCAATCAATGGTGGAGCTTAACGCCGTCTTCAAGACCAGCGTTTGCGTCTCGATCGGCAGGGAGAGGCCATTGACCACGGCCAGGGACAAGCCGCCCCTGGGCAGAAGAACCAGGCTATCAGGCGGCGCCAAGGCGTTGATGAGCGCCTGCCCGTTGGGCGTGCCCCAACCTGTGCAAAGATCGTATCCTGGCATGGCGAAAAAGTTCGTCGAACCGCTGTAGTTCGTGTTGTTGCCCGTGGTGATATCGTGGAAGAGCGATGCGTAAAGCGCGCTCTGGGCCACGCCATAGATGGCGGGATTAAGGAAGCCGACCGGGGCGCGGCCATTCTGGGCGGCCTGCTGGTTGATCATGGCGGTCAGCCCGGCCCACAGCGGAGTGGCGGCACTGGTTCCACTTCCAAAAAGGGTTTCGCCTAAGTCTGCAATGACGAGGATATCGTCTCCCGTTAATGCCACATCGGGTATGTTGCGCCAGACTGCGGATCCTTGGTTGGAGGACATGTTGAGGGCCTGCTGCCAATAAGGAATGGCGTAAGTCGCACTGATTCCCCCGGCGCTGCCACCGGTGCCCTCACCCGTGGTGAACCCGTTCCACACCGTCTCCGCCGTCCACGCTCCGCCGGGACCGCTGGTGGTCAAGGTCGTGCCGCCGACCAGCGTGACATTGGGATCGCTTTCCTGCGGCGTGGGATCGCTATAGTGGGCGCCGCCGTCGCCGCTGGCGTTGAAAAAGGACTGCCCTTGCGCGGCCATTTCCTGGAAAATAAAGTCTGTGGTGGAGTCAATGGAATAAACCCAGCAACAAGCGATCTGGTTGGCCAGGTCATCCACCGCGATCTGATTGAGCAAATCGTCATTCACTGAAGTCAAGCCGTACGGCGCCTGGTAAACCAGGATTTGCGACAAGCCAGGCGCCATCGAAACGGACAATTCGATGTCCAGCGCAACCTCCACGTTGCCTGTGCCCGGCGGTCCGCTAAAACTATCTACAGGAATCAAGGTCACAGGCACGCTCGGCAAGCCGGCCATTTTTTCGTAACTGGCGACATCTTGGGGGTAATAAGTGTCAAACTCCACCAGCGCGATGGTTTGCCCGGCGCCGTCGAGGACAACCCCCGGCATGTAGGCGGCGCGAAAATCGCGGCCCATAAACTCCCCGTCCAGACCCGACCCGGCCTGCGCGCCGGAGGGCTTGGGCTTGGAATGGACCACAAAGTTCGATTTGGGGAGCAGATAGTTGTCCAACCCGGCGATGTGCTGCAACGGCAGGCTCGCCTCAACGGAGGGTTCTGCGTCGGGAGCGTAGAAAGTTCGATCCTCAGTGGGATGCTGAAAGACGTTTATATTGACATGGAAAGCTTCCTTCACATTGGCGACCGATCCCTCGACATCCAGCAGCAGGCGATTGGCGTGGGTCTGAACCACGCGCAGGCCGTGCGACCGGGCGAAGGCGCTGACCGCCGCGTAATCTTCCTCCGTCGGACCAAAACGCTCGGTGAATTCTGACGGTTTGAGGTATTGATGGAATTGCGCGCTGGACGGATCGTAAAGGGCGCGCAGCAGCGCGGCCAGCTCGGCCTGATGCCGCAACCGCAATCCCAGGGCCAGGCGCAGGCCGTTGGTTTCCGCCAGGGCGCCGGCCGGTTTTAGCCGAGCCACCGCCTGCGGCACGTGTCCCGGCAAGGCATGGCGGCCCAGTGGAATGGCTTGGAGGGTGATGGCCAGCGCACAGCCAACAACGGCCAAGGCGCGGCGGCAAAAAGCGGAAAGTTTTGAGGAGGCCATGAATAGCTCATCCGCCGTGACAAACAGCGTTATGGATTGTGCAGGCGGAAATACTGATACTGATTCGTCACGGGCAGGGTGACGGAGATGACCCCGCCATTAGTGGTCAGGGTGGCTGAGGAACCTGACCAGGAGCCTGGCAACAAGGTCGAACTCTGTTCGAGGACGAATCCAGTGGAGGATGCACTCCAGGAAACGACTGCTTGCCTGCCCGATCGCGCCACGCTCAAAAGGGGAGCGCCGGGTGTTGGCACAGTGGCAAGGATGCTCCAAAAGCCTCCCGTGATGGAATAGACGCCGCCGGACATGGCGGCGGTCGCCGGTTGGCCGATGGTGCCGCTCACAGTATAGACGTTGGTGCCGCTGGCGCCGGAGCTGACGCCGCCTCCACCGCCGATGGTGTGCCAGTTAATGCTGTAAATTTGAGCATGAAGCGCGCGCGGAAAAACAAGCGCCGCGCCCACAATCGCGATGGCCAGAAAACTCTTCATAAAACCGATACTACCGACGACAAACCCTTTTTACCACGTTCGTCCTTGGTTGACAACGGAAATTTTGCGCCTTGCGTCATTTCCTGCCGGATATCCACCCCTAAGCGCAATCTTAATCTTAATCGTAATCGTAATCCCTTTCGTGCGATCGGAAGTCTTCTTTCCGCCGATTTTTGAAACTTTTCTCCTCCGGGCGTGTCTTATGAATATGAGAATGTTGTGCGTCCCTGTTTTGTGTTTTGGCCTGATCTCCATCAATAGTTGCAACCCCAACGCCATTCACGGCTCCGGTATTGTCAAAACCGAGAACCGCGCGGTCGGTTCATTTACGAAAATTGACCTCACCGGCTCACCCAATGTCGAGGTCGCCGTCGGTCCCGCCTCGTCGGTGGCGGTGACCACGGATGACAACCTTCTCCCCATCATCGAAACAACGGTGGAAGGCGACACGCTCAGAATCGGCTCCAAACACTCCTATAACACCAGCCTTGGCGTGAAGGTGAAAATCACCGTGCCCGCGCTCGACGGTGTGTCCGTTTCAGGCTCCGGGGACATCCGCGCCACGGGATTGAAGGCCGGCGAAATGGATACCAGCGTCACTGGCTCTGGAAATGTCACTCTCAGTGGGGTAGTCGAGGGACTGCGCGCCCACATCACCGGGTCCGGCGACTTGCGGGCTGGCGAGCTTAACGCAAGAAAGGTCAAAATCACCGTGACCGGGTCCGGCGAGGCGACCGTCCGCGCTACCGAGGAACTGGACGCCAGCGTGACCGGCTCCGGCGACGTGCGTTATTCCGGGAAACCGCCCCAGGTGCGGAAAAGAGTCACCGGTTCGGGCAACATTGCTCCGCGCTGACTTCCTTCCGACCTCCAGCCTTTCCGCCGACCATGGCCTTGGCGACAAGGTCAAATTAAACCGCTGCCATTTCTGGTTTTCGTTGCGAGGCTTTCTCGGCATATCTCCGTGCTTCGCGCGCCCCGCGCAACAGACAAGCAGAACTGATATCGCAGTCCAATTTCGGCCAATGCACCGACGAATGGAATTATCTGGAATTATCTGAAATTATCATGGAAATCAACGACTTACGCGAGTTTCCATGCGCTTCACTTTTTTATTTTCATTTTGGTTGAATCCACCTGAATCCACCTGAATTGGGTTGAATTTACCTGAATTTATTGGGCACGTTTTGGCCTTCAAATGCCACTTTTCCGTGATCCCTTCCTGCTGCCCCTTATTTCAAAGAACAAGCCCCTGAGCGCCCTGCGCACCCATACTACCACGCTTTGACGGGAATGCAACAACAGATATTCAAAATAGGGACAGGTGAAGTTGTTGATTTCCAGTGATCGTGATGATGTGACGGTTAATAATGGATGGGGAGCTAAAACCAAATTGGCGCCATTTCCTTATTCTCCGTTATTTTCTTGAATGATGCCCGCATCAGATTTAGCATAAGATGCGTTTTTGATTGCCATGCACACTGCGCAACCAGTTGGAGAACAGCCGCCCCGGAAAAAACCGGCGGCGCTTGGTCCCGCCCTGCCCGCCGTTGCCCCAGGGGACGTCGTGGCCGAGTTGGAAAAACACCTCCTCGTGGATGGCTTCAAACTGGTGGTTGATCTGGCAAATAGCCGCGGCTCGACTTTAGTGGATGCGTCCACGGGCAGGAGCTTCATTGATTTCTACGCCTTTTATGCCTCGATGCCCGTCGGGTTCAATCACCCTTATTTCGAGGACCCGGCGGTGCGGGCGGATTTGCTCGCGGCGGCCAAGGTCAAAGTGGCCAATTCGGATGTCTATTCGGTTCCCTACGCCACGTTCGTCGAGACGTTCGCGCGCGTGATGGGGTTTCCGCCGTTGGATCGCTACTTTTTCATTGATGGCGGCGCGCTGGCCGTCGAGAACGCCCTCAAAGCGGCCATGGATTGGAAGGTGCGCAAAAACATCGCCGCCGGCCGCGGGGAGCGCGGCACCGACATTCTTCACTTCACGGGCGCATTTCACGGTCGCAGCGGCTACACGATGAGCTTGACCAATACCGACCCGCGCAAAACCGATCTCTTTGCCAAGTTTCCCTGGCCCAGGGTCAGCACGCCCTTCCTGGACTTTTCCCTGCCGGAAAACGAGCGGCTGCAAAACGTGATCGAAAAGGAGAAGCAGGCCGAGGCGCAAATCCGCCAATGCATCGCCCAGCGCGGCGGCGACATCGCCGCCATCATCATTGAAACCGTCCAGGGTGAAGGCGGCGACAATCATTTCCGCGGCGAATGGCTGCGCCTGCTGCGGCGCTTATGCGACGAAAATGAAATGCTTTTGATCTTTGACGAGGTGCAGGCCGGCATGGGTGTGACGGGCAGAAACTGGTGCTGCCAGCACTTCGACGTTTTGCCCGACTTGCTGGTCTTCGGCAAAAAGGCGCAGGTCTGCGGCGTCATGGCCGGGCCGCGCCTGGATGAAGTCAAGGATAACGTTTTCCGCCTGCCCAGCCGCATCAATTCCACCTGGGGCGGCAATTTCTGCGATTTTGTCCGCTCCACTCATTTCCTGCGGATCATCGAAAGGGAAAAATTGGTCGAAAACGCCCGTGTGAAAGGAGCGCGCTTGCTGGAGGAATTGCGCCAGATCGCCCGGAGACATCCGGCGATGACAGCCGTGCGCGGACGCGGGCTGCTGCTGGCTTTCGACCTGCCTGATCGCCAGATGCGGGACCGCTTTTGGAGCGGCGCTTATGAACTGGGGTTGCTCGTGCTGCGCTGCGGCGAGCGCTCCATCCGCCTTCGACCGGTCCTGGACCTCAAAGACGATGTCATCGAGGCCGCGTTGGAAGTCATCGAGGCGGAATGCAAGCGGCTCGCGCGTTGACATGAAGAAAAAGACGCCATCCCCGCCGGCCATTTTGCAGGCACTGGGTTTGCAAGCGCAGAACGACGGCGTGTTTGACGGGCAGTGGTTCGGCGGCGGCCCTGTGCTCAAGAGCGTTTCTCCTATTGACGGCAAAGTTCTCGCCTCCGTGCGCACGGCCACCGCCGCCGACTACGAGCGAACGATGGAACGGGCGGGGGCCGCGTTCGCCGGCTGGCGATCCGTCCCCGCGCCCAAGCGCGGCGAGCTTATCCGCCATTTCGGCAACGCCTTGCGCGCCGCCAAAACGGACCTGGGAAGATTGGTCACATTGGAAGCCGGAAAAATCCTGGCGGAAGGCGAAGGCGAAGTGCAGGAAATGATTGACATCTGCGATTTCGCCGTCGGCCTTTCCCGCCAGCTTTACGGCCTGACGATGCCCTCGGAACGGCCCGGCCACCGCATGGCTGAACAATGGCATCCCCTGGGCATCGTGGGCATTATTTCGGCCTTCAATTTTCCCGTCGCGGTCTGGGCCTGGAACAGCGCGCTGGCCATCGTTTGCGGCGACGCGACTTTATGGAAGCCATCGGAACAGACGCCCTTGTGCGCGATTGCGACCATCAAGATTGCCGAGCGCGTCTGCCGCGACCAGGGCGTGGACCCGGCGCTGTTCAGCCTGGCCATCGGCGGACGCGAACCCGTGGGCGAAAAAATGGCCCACGACAAGCGGTTGCCGCTGATTTCCGCGACCGGCTCGACCCAGATGGGCCGCGACGTCGGCGAGAAAGTTCTGCGACGCCTGGGGCGGGCGCTGCTCGAATTGGGCGGCAACAACGGCATCATCGTCGCCGCCTCAGCCGACCTGGACCTGGCGACGCGGGCCATACTTTTCGGCGCGGTCGGCACGGCCGGGCAGCGTTGCACGACCACGCGCCGCGTTTTCGTGCATCGGTCGCTGGAAAAGGAACTCACCAAACGGCTCCTCGACGCCTACGCGCAGGTGCCGATTGGGAATCCGTTGGAAAGTGGCGCCTTGATGGGGCCGCTGATCAGCATCGCCGCGGTGGAGGCGATGCAACAAGCTCTCCGGCGGCTGCGCGAGGAAGGCGGAGAAATCCTTTACGGCGGCCAGCCGCTGACGGGAGAAAAGTTTCCGGGGGGGCGTTACGTCGAGCCATGTCTGGCCAAGGCGGCGCCGAATTTCAAGGTGGTGCAGGAGGAGACCTTCGCGCCGATCCTGTACCTGATGTCGTATGAAAAGATGGAGGAAGCCATCGCCTGGCACAACGCCGTGCCGCAAGGATTAAGCTCCGCCATTTTCACCAACGACTTGCGCGAAGCGGAATTTTTCCTCTCCAGCCGCGGCAGTGATTGCGGCATTGCCAACGTAAACCTTGGCACTAGCGGAGCGGAAATCGGCGGCGCTTTCGGCGGCGAGAAAGAGACCGGAGGCGGCCGCGAAAGCGGCAGCGATGCCTGGAAGAACTACATGCGCCGCCAAACCGTAACTGTCAATTACTCAGGCCAATTGCCGCTGGCCCAAGGAATCAGGTTTGGCGGATGACCTTTCTTCCTGTCGTTGAGCGGGAATTGCGCGTGGCGGCGCGGCGGCGCGGCACTTATTGGAGCCGCCTGGCCGCAGCCAGCCTCGGATGGGCCATCGCCGCCTGGGTTCTAACCGCCGCCAGCAACGCCGGCATGCAGACTGGGGCCGTGGTGTTCAAAGTCCTTGCGGCAGTCATATTCGTCTATACCGCGCTGGGCGGCCTGCTGGCCACCGCCGATTGTTTGAGCGAGGAAAAAAGGGAAGGAACTCTCGGCCTGCTCTTTCTCACCGATCTGAAAGGATATGACGTCGTGTTCGGGAAGCTGGCCTCGACCTCCGTCAAAATTATTTGCGGAGTCATGGCCGTGGCGCCGGCGCTGGCCATTTCCATCGTGTTAGGCGCGGTCACGCGAGACGAAGTTGCGCGGGTGATGCTGGTGGCGGCCAATCTCCTGTTCTTTTTTCTCTGCGCCGGCATGTTCGCCTCCTCTGTCTGCCGCCAGGACAACCGCTCCTTCGGGCTGGCGGCGCTTTTGTCGGCCGCCCTGCTGGCAGGCATTCCGGGGATGGCCCTGTCGAGGCTTTTTCACATCCCCATTCTCGATGCGGCCTCGCTTTTCAGCCCCGCGTTCGGCTGTTTCACGGCCTTTGACGACTTCCACGACAAGTTTCCTAACTTCTGGTTCTGGCTCAACTGTCTGATCACGCAAATTTATGCCTGGTCGTTCCTTGTCCTGGCGTGCCGCATCGTGCCACGTTCCTGGCAGGATTCTTCGGCCGTCAAGGAATCCCGGCGGAGGCGCTTGGTGAAAGTCAAGACCGTCCGAGGCACGGCGGAGCGCAAGGAAGTGCTGGCCGTCAATGTGTTCCTATGGCGCGCGGCGCAGCCGGGCCTGCAGCGGACGGTGGTTTGGCTGGCGCTGTTGGCGGTGGCTCTGATGTGGTTCGCCATGGACAGCCTTTTTCCACTGCGTCGGTTTGATATCGGCCCTGATCTAATTGCTTTGCTCCTCGCGGGTGTCATCTTGAAGGCATGGCTGGCGTCGGAGGCCAGCGCCACGCTCTCGGCCGATCGGCGCAACGCCGCGCTGGAACTCCTTCTGACCACGCCGCTGCCGGAAAAGGAGATTCTCAAAGGCCAGCGTCAGGCCTTGTGGCGGCAGTTCGCCGAGCCGGCGGCGGACGTCTTCCTGGCCAACATCTTCCTGCTGATCATGGAATTGATACACTTGCCGCCACGCATGGCTTTGTCGGACGCGCGCAATTTGTTCGTCGGTCTGCATTTGATCCTGGGTTTGTCGTTGCTGACGGACATGCTTACGCTGAGTTGGGTGGGAATGTGGCGGGGGTTGGTCCTGCGCAAGCCCAACAACGCCGCCATGCTGTCGTTGGTGCAAATCTTGTTGGTTCCATACGCTCTTTTCTTCGCGTTTTACATCACGGCTTCAGACATCAAAGCTCCCAATTGGTTCAGTGTGCTCATTTTCACCAATATTCTAGGGATGGCCTCGGGGTTCTTCTTTGCCCAGAACGCCCACGCGCGCCTGTCCGAATACTTCCGGCAAGTGGTGGCCGAGGGGGTGGCGCCGAAGTTCCGGGCTGAACCGGAACAGGACGGCGCGCCCGCCTTGGAAGGGGCCGAATGACTTTCCTGCCGGTGGTGGAGCGGGAGTTGCGAGTGGCGGCGCGCCGGCGCGGCACGTATTTGGGGCGCTTTGTCGCGGCGATGATCGGGGCCGCACTGGCTACGTGGGTGTTGGTGCTGGCGGATGATACGAACGAAAAGATCGGCGCCGATCTGTTCGAGGTGGTCAGCGCGGTGGTGTTCATTTATGCCACCGTCGCCGGGACGCTGGTGACGTGCGACTGCCTCAGCGAGGAGAAACGGGGAGGGACTTTGGGCCTGCTGTTTCTGACGGACCTCAAAGGGCACGACGTAGTCCTGGGCAAGCTGGCGGCCACCTCGGTCAACGCCTTTTACGGAATGCTGGCTGTCCTGCCGATGCTGGCCATCCCCTTTGTTCTGGGCGGCGTGAATCGGGCCGAGATGTTGCGGGTGGTGCTGGTGTCCATCAATCTCTTGTTTTTCTTTCTCAGCATCGGCCTGTTCGTCTCCGCTCTCTGCCGCAAGGACAACTGGGCGCTGGGGCTTTCGATTATGATCGGCCTGGCTTTGGTGGTGGGCGGGCCGGTTGCGACCCAGTTTAAGTTTCCTTACCAGCAAGCGGCGCTGCTCTCCAGCCCGGCGGCGGGTTGTTTCCTGGCGTTCGACGAGATGTACACCAAGAATCCTCATTCCTATTTCTGGCTCAATGCCGGCGTGACACAACTTTATGGCTGGATCTTTTTCGGGCTGGCTTGCTGGATCGTTCCCCGATCATGGCAGGATGCGACGCTGGGAAAGACGACGCCCTGGAGCCGCAAAACCACCCCTGTCCGACGCGTCCGCGCGCGGACTGCCTTGCTGGAAGTCAATCCTTTTTTGTGGCGCGTGGCCCGGTCGGGCCGCAAGCGGCTGCTGGTTTGGTCGGCGCTGCTGGCGCAGACCTTGCTTTGGTGGAAGTACGCCAGTTGGTTCTCTTCCAGCCGCATGGACCCGGGCGTGGATTTGCTCCTGCTCGTGCCGGCCGGCCTGATCTTGAAAGCGTGGCTGGCGGCGGAAGCCAGCCGCACGCTCTCGGAGGATCGACGCAGCGGCAGCATGGAATTGCTGTTGAGCACGCCGCTGCATCAAAGCGACATCCTGCGCGGACAAATGTTGGCGCTGTGGCGTCAATTCGCGCTGCCCGTGGCTGCGGTCCTCCTGGCAAATCTGACGTTCCTGGTCGCGGAGATTCGGCGGTGGGAACCTACCAGCCGCATGGCCATGCTGAAGATTCATCTCATTCTCGGCGGATTCCTGGTGGCGGACATGATCGCCTTGAGTTGGTCCGGCGCATGGCTGGGATTGATCAACCGCAAACCCAATCGCGCCGCGCTTCTGGCCTTGACGCGCATCCTGGTGCTGCCGGGCTTGACCTTTGTCGTGCTCCTAAGCTTGTGGGCCTTGGTGCCTCAACGCAACAGCGCGGACGATTCCTTTACCGGCGCCTTCGCGCTCTGGACTCTGATTGGGTTGGTGGCCGACCTTTATTTCGGCATGAGCGCCCGCGCCAGACTGCGGGCCGAATTCAGGACCATCGTCTCCGAGGGCTTTGCGCGCAAGCGTCCATCGGAACCGTTGCCGAAACCCGCGCCGGAACTCATAGCGGCCCAATGAGCTTCCTGCCCATCGTGCAACGGGAATTGCGTGTGTCGGCGCGGCGCAAGAGCACGCACTACGCCCGCGGCGCCGCCGCCGCGCTGGGACTGGTCATCGGCTTCTTTATGTTGCTGATGTTTGCCTTTGGCGGCGCTTCGCTGAGAGGCACCTACGTTTTTGCGGTCTTGAGTTGGTACGCGTTCTTGACCACGTTGCTGGCCGGAGTGTTTCTGGCCTCCGACAGCCTGAGCGAGGAACGGCGGGAAGGGACGCTCGGACTTTTATTCTTGACAGATTTGAAGGGCTACGATGTTGTGCTGGGCAAGTTCATGGCCGTCTCGCTCAACGCCTTTTACGGATTGCTGGCCGTTTTTCCCGTGCTCGCGCTGTCGTTCCTGGCGGGCGGAGTCTCGGGATGGCAGTTTTGGCGGACCTGCCTGGCGCTGCTCAACCTGCTGTTTTTTTCGGTGACGGCGGGGATGCTGGTCTCCTCCTTCTGCCGTTCCGCCTACCGCGCCATGACCGGCTCCATCGTCCTGCTCGTAATGTGGCTGACGGTGACGAAACTTGCTTCAGCCACGCGACTCTATGAGGTGAGCGACGTCAGCCCGTTCGAGGCGTTCCTGTTGGCGTCGGACGCGCATTTTTTTCGCCTGGCGCGCGACTTTTGGATTTCCCTGGCTCTCTCCCACCTGATGGGGTGGATTTTTCTGGGATGGGCCAGTTGGCGCATGAGAACTTTTGTGGACAAGGCTCAAGCCAGCGGCGTCTGGCAACGGGTTTTCACGCGGAATCTTTTTGCCGGAAGCGCCATTCGCCGCGCCCGATTGCTGGAGATCAATCCGGTGCTGTGGCTGCTCGACGATTCCCGGCGATTGCGCTGGGTGGCGTGGCTGCTGGCGCTGGCGGCGCTGGCAGTGCTGGCGCTCATGGGGAGCAAGGGAGGCCCGATGGTCCTCATGCTCAGCAGGTATGCGATGTGGCCGTTTTACTTCCTGCTGAAGATTTTTGTGGCCATTCAAGCCTGCCGATTTTTTGGCGAAGCGCGCCGCACCGGGGCGCTGGAACTTCTCTGCTGCACGCCGCTGACCATGCGGGCGGTCGTCCAAGGGCAATGGATGCTGTTGCGGCGAGTGTTTCTCTGGCCTCTGGTCGTCTTGCTCCTGGCGCATTTGTCGTGCCTCATCTTTGCCGCCTCGCAAGGCGGCGGAATAGCCGGCATGCCGTCAGGAGCCATGCCGGGGGCTTTCGGCTTCGTTTTTTTCTATCAGCAGTTCGCGGTCATTCCCAATAATGCGGCGGACTTTTTCGCCATCGGCTGGTTTGGAATGTGGCTGGCCTTCAGCATGCAACGGCCAAACATGGCGGCGGGCTTGACGATCTTGAGCGTGGTGATTCTGCCCATGATCGCCTTTTGCGTGCCGACCCTGGCCACCGACGCGATTTTCATCGCCATCGGCTGGGTCAAACTATCGGAAGATTTCCGCCTGCGGCAAGCGGAGTGGGTCACGCTCAAGCCGGCCACGTCTTGATGCGATCCGCGCTCATGGGGTGGTTTCCCCAACCGCGATTGACCGCGAGTTAGCGGAACCATTTAGTAAAAGCGCGAGAACCTCAACGCAAAAGGCGCGAAGATGGCTCACATTTTGATTCACAGAACAGTAGAGGAAAAAATGGCGGAAGGGGTGGGATTCGAACCCACGTTAGGGTTTCCCCTAAGCCTGATTTCGAGTCAGGTGCCTTCAACCACTCAGCCACCCTTCCACTCGTTTATTATCAACATCGGGTATCTATTTCGCACGGTTCCGCGCGAGGGGCAAGTTGATTCCACCCCAATCCATTTGAATGCCAGCCGGGTCCAGGGTGAAGCCATTCGTCTCGGTTTTGATCGCCGGCATGCCGCTGCCACCGAGCATACGCGCGCCACGCACTTGCCCCGTCACAGGCACATGCAAGAGACCATCGGCGGGCCAGTGGCGCACGATGCAGAAAAGGCGGTCGCTGTTTTTGCTTCGATAAAGAGGAGGCTCCCTCCCAGAACAGATGTCGTCAACAATAGAGTTACGGCCGCCTGATGGTTCCATCATTTTGCCGCACCGTCCAATTTGATTTCGTGCCGATGGGATACTTGGCCGCTTCTTTTTCGTCTATATCCACCCCCAGACCAGGCGCTTCGTTCACGCACAAAAACCCTTTTTTAATTGTAGGGGCGCCTGGAAAAACGGCCTCCGTTTTGGACCCCCAGCGGACCATCTCCTGAATGCCAAAGTTCCAGATGGCCAGATCTATATGAGCCTGCGCGGCGTGCCCCACGGGAGAATCATCATCGGGTCCATGCCAGGCGGTCTTGATGTTGAAGAACTCGCCCAGCCGCGCGACTTTCATGGCCGGGGTAATGCCTCCGATTTGGGAGATGTGACATCGGATGTAATCAAACCATTGCTCCACCATCGCATCCCGGTACTCGTTGACATTATTGAACAATTCGCCCATGGCGATGGGCACCGTGGTGGCAGCCCGAAGTTGTTTGAACCATTTCATGTTTTCCGGCGAAAGCGGATCTTCGATGTAGAAAGGATTGTAAGGCTCCAATTGCTTGATCATGCTGATGGCGTCGCGGGGTTCCACCAACTCGTGCATGTCGTGAATCAGCTCGATATCGTCTCCACACTTGGCGCGCACATATTCAAACATTTTGGGCACCTTCTTCAGGTAGGTATGCGGATCCACAAAGGAATCTGTTGGCTTGCCAAAACCATTCAGGAACCAATCCGGCTGCCCCTTGCTAGGCTTCACCGCGCTTCCGTATGGTCCCTGCTGAATTCGCACATGCCGGTAACCCTGATCCATATAAGCATGGACCTGCTCTGCCAATCCTTCCAGAGACAACGAGGATGCATGGGCGTACAAATCAACCGCGAATCGGCACTTTCCTCCCAGAAGCTGGTAAACCGGCATGTTGGCCCGTTTGCCCTTGATATCCCATAAGGCCTGATCCACTCCGCTCAAAGCATTTCCTTCCACCGGTCCACCCCGCCAATAGCTGCTCACATAGATTGATTGCCACATGTCCTCGATATTATCCACGTTTTTGCCCCGGCAAAAATCGTTCAGATAGTCGTCCACGACGGTCACCACCGCTTTGGCATGTTGTGAGAAGGTGGCGCAGCCCAGGCCGTATAAACCCGGCTCGGAAGTCTCCACCTTCACCACCACCAAGTTGGACCCCTGCGGGGCTGTGGCAATCGCTTTTACATTCGTTATGGTTATGGGCGCGCTGCCTTTCGCATAATTTGGTATTGCAGGCGCCGGCGTCCCCGCGATGCTGGGCGGCGCCTTTGCGGAAGGAGTGTCAGTGGCCGTTTTCTGGGCGACAGCGCAGGAACTATCCAGCAATCCCAAAATCCCGGCGCTTGAGCCGGTGGCGAGCATCTTAATGGCCCCCCGGCGACTCCATCCACTTTGAGAGGAAGAATTTTTCATGATCTTTTGCAAATCAGTTGTCGGCCAAAAGTTCAGGCAGTTGCGTCTTACTCCGCTTCATTGTCCAAAGGTTCGAAGCCGGCGACGTTGATATAATGGTCCTTGGAGGCTTCCGTCTTGTCTGGCAGCACTTCCAGGCGAAGCGTGTGCGCGCCCGGCGCCAAGCCGCGCCGGACCCAATCAAAATGCAGATCCCGGCCCGGGCCGTACTGATCCACGACGGCAGCCACCTTCCCGTCAATCAACACCTCGGCGCGCCCGGCATCGTCATAGCGGGAGCCAAGCCACCGGACGCCCGCGCCCGTGAAAGCACACTCGGCGCTCGCGCCGGCTTGGTTGGAAAAACGAAACGAGTTCGCGTCCTCCCACCGTCCGCTGAACTTGACCCGTTGATAAGAAATGCGCCGGGCGAGATGCGGGTCCAAGTAAAGGTCGTACGGCTGCCCTTCAGCATAGGCGTAGAAGGGCCGGGCCAAAATGTCCGGCGCCGCAGTCAGCCGCCACGTCAACGCTTCACCGGGGCAAGGCGAGAGTTCGGACGGGAGACGGCTCAAATCCAAGTTGGTGACGAACGTCAGATCCGGCGCGCGAAACGCCAGGACCACCGGCCCGTACATGACTGCGGCGGGATTGCCTTTTCGCGAATTCAGCACGCTCGAGTGGAACCCCATCGGCAGGCGAACCTGGACTTGGTCGCCGTCTGTCCATTCGCGGCTGACGATGGTCCAATGCTGGGCGATAACCGGGGTTGCGAGGGTCTGGCCGTTGACCGTGATTTCCATCGGCTGCGCCAACCATTCCGGGATCCGAAAACGCAGAATGAAGGCGGCGGGCCGTGGCGCGTGGACAGTGAGAGTGGAAGTGTCGTCCTCGGGAAAGCGAGTGGTTTGCCGCACGGTCACCGGGACTCCCCCAAGATCCAACCGAATGGTGGCGGGCACGTAAAGGTTCACACACAGGTTGCTGTCATTATGAAAATAGACCAGGTCCACGTAATCGGCCACTGCTTGGGGGCGTGTCCCGGTGCAACACGTCCAGGCTGTGTCAACTTGGCGCTTGGCGCCACCGCCGGGATTGTAGTCCGAGTAGTAGAAGACTCGCCCGTCGGCAGCCATCGGGATGCTGGCGCCGATTCCGTTCCAGACTAACCGCTCGATCCAGTCGCCGTAGCGGGCGTCGCCCGTGATGGTGAGAAGGTACTTGCAGAGCTTGAACACGGCCCATGAACCGCATTGTGTCTCGAATGTGTCATGAGTCGCTTGCAAGCTGGCCGGCAGTGACTCGGCCGGCAGCAGTTTTTCATCGGGGCCGTAGCCGCCGGTGGCGAAAACCTCTTTGGCTTGCAGATAGTCGTAAGCATTACGGAGAATGTCCAGGTAACGCGTATCGCCGGTGACCAGATAAGCCGCGCCAGATCCGCCCAAAGTGTTGACGTGACTGTAGGCGTGGTAGTGGTCTGTGCGCCGTCCGTCGGGGCGCGGCGCGAAAATGTCCTGCCCACGCGCGTAGATGTCCCAGTAGTCGGTGTATTCCCATACCCTGGCGAAGTCGCGGTATTTTGCATCGCCGGTAGCCAGCCAGGCTCGATAGAGATTTTCACTGAGCGTGTACCATTCCGTCGAGGTATCGCCGGGGTTGCGTGTGCGGTCGAGGTTTCTGACAGCCCAATCGGTGATGCGGCTGAGATCGGTCAGCGCCGCGGAATTGCTGGCGTAGAGATGGGCGTCCATCAACCCCCAGAGCATCTTGTCGTAGATGTAATGCGGCGCGTTGGGTTTGGCGGAGTAATAGAAGTATCCGTCCGGCCCAAGGCACTGGTCCCATCCCGAAATAAGCGCATCCACCTTCACGCGGCACGCCGGATTGCCCGTCGCCGCGTACAGGCGCGAGAGGCCGGACACAATCTGCCCGAAGACGTGAAACGTATCGCTGCTGTACCAGCCGCCGAGGTCCACGCCTGGTGCGGGCCGCCCGGCGCGCTTGCGGAAGCCCTTGAGCAAATCATCATTGGGGATGCGAAGATAAGCCGTGCTCACCTCGTCCAACTGCGCGCGCAACGGGCCGGAGTCAATCGTCACGCCGCGATAGTCCATTGGCTCGAAAACCCGCCTTCCGGCCGGCGTCTGTGGTTCGGCGCCAACCGTCCCGCAAACCAATCCGAGAGTCACCAGTGCGGGAAGCCATGCGCTGGTCCGCATGGCCACTGCATGGACAACGAAACGGGAGATGGACCGCTGGCAGGTGTAAACAATTTCGATCCGCTTGCGAATCGGCGCAATGTTCGCTTGCATAAAATTACGGCTTGGCGGGTGGCGGCAAAAATCCCTGATGGCGCAACCAGGCGGCGCACGACTCCGTCCACGTTGAGCACGGCTGGTCGCTGGGACGGACGCCAAAATCGTGAGCGGCCAGGGCATAGACGTGCAACTCCGCCGGAATGCCGGCCTTCCTTAATGCCAAGTACATGAGCACGCTGTTCTCCGGCGGGCTGATGATGTCCGCGCCGCCGTGGGCGAGGAAAACCGGAGGCGTCCCGGCCGGGATGCGCAGGGACGGCGCCAGTTCATCCTTGTCCTTGACCTTGAGGTAGCCCGGATAAACCGAGATGGCGAAGTCGGGCCGGCAACTGACATTGTCAATATCATCCATGGGCGGGTAGGTTCGATTCTCAAAACTAGTGGCCGTGGCAATAGCCAGATGGCCGCCGGCCGAGAAGCCCACGATGCCGATTCGTTGCGGGTCAATGCCCCATCCCTTGGCCTTGCTTCGGATCAGGCTGACGGCCCGTTGGGCATCCTGGAGCGGGCGGCGGGCTGGCAGGTCTTTGGGTTCGTCGGAATGGCGCGGCACGCGGTATTTGAGGATGATGCCGGTCACGCCGATGGAGTTAAGCCAGTCGGCGACTTCCTCGCCCTCGAGCTGCCAGAAGAGGTCCCAGTAACCGCCTCCCGGACAGATGAGGATGGCGGTCCCGGTATCCTTTTCTTTTGCCGGATGGCAGATCGTGAGGGTCGGCTTCGTGACATCGGTGATCAACCTGGTTTGCTCCGTGACCTCGACGTGCTTGCGGTCAAGCTTCTGAGACAGGCGGACTCTTTCGGTTCCGGCTTGGGCGGTGTCGTCAGGAGGTTGGCCCGGCCAAACCTCGACGATCACGGGAGCGTCGGCGCCCAGCGCCGGCCAGGTGGCGCAGACCAGAGCAGCCCCAGGAATCATCATCCAAAGGAGTGCAAGGAAAGTATGTCGTTTCATAGGCTGTTTTTGATGCGGCAATGCTGGCGGCAATCATCTTGCGCTACCGAACAGCAATGACGAATTTCTGAGTGGCGGCGCCAATTCGCTCAATGTTGGTGGAAAGCACTTTTTCGTTGCCCCAGACCAGCACCTTTTCGTCGAGATTGCGCACTTGCCGGTCAATGGTGGCGGTGACGGCGACTTCGACATTGCCAGCCGCGTCCGGGGTGCCGGAGAGCAGACCGGTGGCCTCGTTAATCTTGAGCCAACCCGGCCCCTGATCGAGCCTAAAGGCGGGCTTCTCGATATCAAAGTAGCCGTTGACCTGCTGGTCCGCCTTCATGCGCGCGCTGAGGTCGCCCAGGGACCGGGTGGCCCACGCTTGGTAGCGGTACCCGGCTCCCACGCTGGCTGTCGTCACGGGCTTGCTGTAGATCACGGGCCGGGGGCTGGTGGCGTATTCGGAAGGCCCGCTGCGCTTGCCTTGATCATCCACTGCCACCACGCGGTAGAAGGTCTTGTTGGCGGCGGGCGAGGTGATGTTGGCGCCCAGGACCGCGAGTTCGTTGGCCGTAGTCTCGCCGATGAAGTTGGCCGGAAACCAGGGGTTCCAAGCCGCCATCTCCTTTTCCGTGATGCCCACGGTGCTCTGGAAATTCTGGTCGGCGATGGTGAAACCCTTTTCGTCGCTGCCGTAAACACGGTACTTGGCCGGGCGGCGGCCAGCGGGATTGGGTTGCCAGCGGAGAGTTCCCACGCCCTGGGCTGGGTCGTAATCGAGGGTGACGTTCAAGGGATAGGCCGGGCCGCGCGGGATGAAACTCCAGGTTTTGCTCCAAGGTCCCCAGACGCCTTGGCCGTTCATGGTTCGCACCCGCCAGAAATACTGCCGATCGGGGGTCAAGAGGCCCGGTTGGGGCAGGGTGTATTGGGCTTTGACGATTGTCACGTCTTTGCCGCCGTCTTCGCCCTTTTGCCTGGTGACGTCAGCGGTGCGGGAGATGAGTTTGTAGAAATCCATGGAAAGCGGCCAGCGCATGTCGGAGCGGCTGGAGAGTTCGAAGCAATAATCACCGACAGGCTCGCCAGCGGAAGCTTGGGCCGCCGTCCATTGGAAGGGGATGTCAGTGCCGCTGGCTTCCCCAGCATCCGGCGGGTAGATTGGCGCGCTCGGCGCCGGCGGAGGGATGGAAGTGGACCGCTCGACCCACTGGTGGGTGATTCGCACCTGGCGGTCCCCGGTGGATCGGTCCGAATAGGTGAAGGTGTTCTCGCCCACGACCATTTCCGGCATGGCCATGGGAGCCATTTGGAGGTCGTTAACGATCGCCAGGCGATGCAGTCTGGCCGGCCCCTCCAATTGGCACTTCAGCCTGTACTCGTAGAGCGCCGGCCCGACAGTCGGGAAGAATTGGTCGAGGTTGTCCTTCACCTTGCGCCACGTCTTGCCGTCGGCGGAGAAGGAGAATTGGGCATTGGCGCCTTCCGCCTCGATGCGGCCGCCCACAAACACGTAAGGGCTGCGCATCGTCCAAATGACCGTGCCCGACTTGCCTTCCTCAGCGCCCAAACCGTCGGGGCCGGACGTGATGTTCTCGGCGCTGGAGACGCCCGCGCGCCAGGTCTCATTCGAGAAGTCCGGGCGATATTCCCACAGACCGTTGTAGATCATCGTTGGATAGGTAGGCGTGGTCATCAACGCCCCATGGTACTTGAGCGGATCAAGCTGCCCCCAGCGCCAGACGATGGCCTCACCGGGGCGCAGGACCATGTCCATGCTTGTCCCGGCGTCATGGCCGCGTTCGCCTGTGACGGCGCCGTCGTGGAAATACAGGGCGCACATCCCCTGTCCATCCCACCAAGTGTCTGGCATGAGGATGCCCTTGGAGTGAGTGCGTTTGACCAGGTCATGGTCGCGCACGATGTCCTGGTCACTGGCCACAGTTTCGTTGTCACGCAAGAGATAGACCGAGTGCATGTCGCCATCATAGAAATGCCAGCGGTTGCCGTAGAAGGCCTGGGAGACGCAATGCCCGAGGGCCTGGGCCGGCCCCGTGTTCATGCCCGCCGCGCGCCAGAGCGTGGCCAGGGCAATGGAATCGTTTCCGCAAGTGTCGTAACCGTAGATGTTAAAAACCTTGACCGGATCGAGGAGTTCGTTGTTGTCCCCGCCGGAGTGGTGACGATACTCGATCTCCTGGAACCAAAGAGCAAAGGCCTTTTCGGAATCCGTCATTCCCGGCGTGATGGCTGCGGCAACGATTTCCGCGACGTTGCGCAGGTTGTTGCGCCCGTTGGAAAGCCACGGGTTGACGACGTCAGTATGGCCCACGTTTTCCATCCGGGCCGAGCGGTTGGACTCCCAGCTCTGGAGCCACGCCCCCTCCCGCACAATCCCGCACCCCATCGGAGAGCGGCAATTCCGGCCATCCATGGTGCCGGCCTGAATGACCTTGTATTGGTGCTGCCCAGTGGTGATTTCCTCGACGTAAGACCTCTTCACGTCAGCCGGGTGAACGTTGGTTGACCAAGGCGGCAGAGCATCGTCAGCGCCCATCGCGACTGAGAAGGACATGGCCAGCAGAGGCCACAAGCGCATGGCCCTTCTTGCAGGCCGGCAAGAAGGAGGCGGCGGGGCTGGCGAGAGTGGCCTGTTGGCCGGGCGGTGGGAAATCGCTGGGCGTTGTTTCATGGTTGAAGATTGCCGGAGGGGCAGCGGACGGTCAAGCGTGCCGTGGCGGGCCGGGCACATTTTTCGAGGCAACGGTGTCCAATTTCCCCTCGACAAGATACAGTCCCCGCTCATACTGCTCGGAGTTTCATACTGGGTACCGAAGAACACAAAAGCGATGAGCGTGCGGCAACAAGCACAAGCAGACGGCAGCGGTAACATCATTGTCCAAGCTGAGGGCGATGGCATACATATCAGCGTTGGTCTGCCGCATTTGGCACTCGTTCCACCGAGCAGGCTCACGCCGCCAATTCGCACCGAAATTGACCTGCTCAATCCCTATGGTCGCGCCATCGGGCTGGTTGGACGAGACGCGGATATGCAATCTCTTTGGGACTGGTCACACTCGAACCGTCCGATTTCCATTCGCACGCTGACAGGCCGTGCCGGAGCGGGCAAAACTCGCGCCTCCATCGAACTTATCGAGCGACTCAACGAGGAAAAACAAGGCGAGTGGTGGGCCGGATTTGTGCAAGGGAATGAACTGCGCCGTTTCGCTTCGCAGCAAAACCTGGCCGATTGGAGTTGGGCGCGGCCCACACTGATTGTGGTGGATTACGCCGCTTCGCTGGTCGGGCCGTTGCGTGAATGGTTGCGCGGCCTGGCTCAAAATTCTGGCCGTGCAGGAGGCAAGCCGCTGCGCCTGCTGCTGCTTGAGCGCGAGGCCGCTGCGGGCGAGGGTTGGATGCAATACCTCTGCCTTGGTGGATACAGCGAGGCTGGCGTCCCGGAACTATTTGACCCGCTCGAACCCAGGCGACTGGACCGCCTCGAGACCGCTGAGAAACGCCGGGCCGTGCTGGTGAAGATGCTCGAAGTTGCCGCACCGCTCGCGCAGTGCCAGCCGCCCAAATTGCCACCCTTTGGACAGAACGCGCGTGTTGACAAGCAGCTTGAGAGTTCTGTGTGGGAAGACCCTCTCTATTTGATGGTAGCCGCACTGCTGTCGCTGCGCTCCGACTTGGTTGAGGTGCTGGAGTTGCCGCGCACGGAACTGGCGATGCGGTTGGTGGATCACGAAATCAAACGGTTGACTGAGGGTGCAGTGTCAACCGCTGCCGAACGCTTGTTGATTCATCTTGGGGCCTTTGCGGCGTTAGGCGGCGGTTTGAATCAGGAGCAGGCATTGGAAGTGGCGGACCAGGAGAGCAACGCCCTCAAGCTGATTTATCCGGGCGGAGCGGGGGGATTGGTACGACGGGTGCATGAAGTATTGCCCGCACCTCATTATGGCCTTGCGCCGGTGGTGCCGGACATTCTGGCCGAGGCACTGGTGCTGCGAGCGTTGAGCCAATGTTCGGCCGCACAACAAGAGGCCGCTGTGTTGCGTGCCGTGAAAAAGTTGGGGCGGAGTGTGGTGCCATTCATCATTCGCACGGTGCAGGACTTTGCGCCCGCCGGGCGAGCGGAACCTCTGAACTGGCTTGAAGCTTTGATCAAATCGGGGCAGGCGGATGATCTTGGACTACTCTTAGGTATCGAAAGCGCTATGCCAAAGCAAACCTTGGTCCTGCGTGAGAACGCGGTGCAAGTAACTCAGTTGCTTGCCAAACGTTTGGACAAGCTTTCCAAGCACAATGCGAACGAGGCTATTCTGGGGGAATACGGTCGCCTCTTAAACAATCTGGCCAACAGGTTGAGCGAGTTGGGCCGGCGCGAGGAGGCGCTGGACAAGGCGCATGAGGCGGTCCGAATACGAGAGCAATTGGCCAAGGCCCGGCCGGACGCTTTCCTGCCGGACTTGGCGATGTCACTGAACAATCTGGCCAACAGATTGAGCGGGTTGGGCCGGCGCGAGGAGGCGCTGGACAAGGCGCAGGAGGCGGTGCGGCTTTATGAGCAATTGGCCAAGGCCCGGCCGGACGCTTTCCTGCCATACTTGGCAGCGTCACTGCACAATCTGGCCAACATGTTGAGCGAGTCGGGCCGGCGCGAGGAGGCGCTGGACAAGGCGCAGGAGGCGGTCCGGCTTTATGAGCAATTGGCCAAGGCCCGGCCGGACGCTTTCCTGCCGGACTTGGCTATGTCACTAAACAATCTGGCCATCCGATTGAGCGGG
>Ga0302326_10001252_pt1 | contig 65561 bp, 69 predicted proteins | sample Palsa_T0_3_FD_202264 | JGI IMG/M metagenome (GOLD analysis project Ga0302326, IMG submission 202264) | Peat permafrost microbial communities from Stordalen Mire near Abisko, Sweden - Palsa_T0_3 | ecosystem: Environmental > Terrestrial > Soil > Palsa > Peat permafrost | place: Sweden: Abisko...
GACGCCGCAGCGCATGCCGCCGGAGTTGTTGGCGATCACGCCGCCGAGCGTGGCGATGTCTTTGCTGGCGGGGTCGGGGCCGAGCTTTGCGCCGTGGCGCGCTAGCAGCCGGTTGGCGAGCCCGAGCAGCGTCCCCGCTTTGATCCGCGCGCGGGCGCCGCCGTGTTCGATCTTGACGCCGGAGAACCAGCGCCGCACGTCGATCATGATGCCGTCGGTCTGCGCCTGCCCGCTGAGGCTGGTGCCGCCGCCGCGGAAGTTGACCGGCAGGCCGTGCTCGCGCGCGTAGGCGAGCACCTTGCCGACATCGCCGGCGTTATGGGCCATCACCACGACCGCTGGCAGGCGCCGGTAGGGGGAGGCGTCGGAGGCGTAGGCGACTAGGTCGATCGCACGGGCGAGCACGCGCTCTGAGCCGAGCAGCCCGATCAGATCGCCGCGCAGCGGCTCGGGCGTGCCGCCGGCGAGGCTGTCGGGGGCGCGGTCCTGATGCGACGCTCCCGGTGGCCGTCCGATCCGCCGCGTGTCGGGGGACAGCAGCTTGTGCTGGGCGGGAGCCGGCGACGCGCGCACGGTCAAGCGAGGGCCACCGCGTGGCTCATGCGATGGTCATCCCGGGAGCGACGTCGACCTGCACGAGCCGCGGGCCATCCTGTGCGAGCGCGTTGGCGAGCTCGGCGTGGAGCTCATCCCCCCCGGTGACGGTGACGGAGGGCACGCCGTAGCTGGTGGCGGTGGCGGCCACGTCGAGCTGCGGCAGGTCCAGGCCGGGCGCGCCGGTGACGCTCTCGAGCGTGGCGAACCACTTGAGGATCGAGTACTCGTTGTTGCGCAGCACCAGGAACTTGACGGGGATCGAGTAGGCGACGGCCGTCCAGAACGCGGTGATGGCGTACTGCGCGGAGCCCTCGCCGAGCACGCACACGACCTGGCGCTGTGGTTGGGCGAGCTGTACGCCGAGCGCCGCTGAGAGCCCAAAGCCGAGGCCGCCGCCGGCGCTGAAGTAGTAGGAGCCGGGACGCGACAGGCGCAGGTTGTTGCGCAGCGCGGCGGTGCTGGAGGGCGACTCGAGCACGACGATCCCGTCGTTGGGGAACAGCTCGGCGAGTGTTGTGTGCACTTCGCCGCCGGAGAGCTGATCGCCGGGCGCCGGCGCGTCGAACTCGTTGCGCGCGGGTGGCTGCTCGCGCTGCGCCGGCGCGCCGGCGGACTGCTTGGCGAGCTCCTGCACGAGCGCGCGCAGCGTCAGCGCGACGTCGGCGACGATCGCATCGCCCATCGGTGCGCGGGCGGCCTCGTCGGGGTCGCTGGTGATCGCCACGAGCTCGGTGCCTGCGGCGAGGAAGTCGCCGGGGATGTTGGGGTAGTAGGGGAACACGGAGGACCCGACGACGAGCACCAGGTCGTGGTCGGCAAGCGTCTGTGCGAGCGGTGCCACAGCGGGTGGCAACACGCCCTGGAAGGCGGGGTGGTTCTCGGGGAAGCCGATGCGCCCGCCGCCTGTGGCGGGCGACGCCCACACGGGCAGCCGCTCCGACTCGGCGAGCTCGACCGCCGCATCCCAGCCACCGCTGGCATCGATCTCGGGGCCGGCGACGAGCACGGGCCGCTTGGCTGTGCGCAGCCGCTCGGCGAGCGCGGCGATTCGCGCGGGGTCCGCTTGCGCCTTGCCGTCGAGCGAGCGCGCGATGTGGGTGGCGTAGTCCACGGGCGCGATCTCCGCGCTCCAGTCGTCCATCGGGATTGACACGAACGCCGGTCCTTGCGGTGGCAGCGACGCGTGGTGGATCGCCTGCGCGAGCGCGAACGGGACGTCGGCGGCTCGCGGCGGCTCGTGGCTCCACTTCACGTAGGGCTTTGGCACCTCAACGGCGTCGCGGTTGGTGAGGTTGGCCTGCATCGTGATCAGCGACCGCGCCTGCTGGCCGGCTGTGACGAGCAGCGGCGCCTTGTTGGCCCGTGCGGTGAAGATTGCCCCGACGCCGTTGCCTAGCCCGGGAGCTGTGTGCAGGTTGACGTGCGTGACGTTGCCGCTGGCCTGTGCGAACCCGTCGGCCATGCCCACGGCCACCGCCTCCTGCAGCCCGAGCACGTAGCGAAAGTCCTCGGGCAGGGGGCCGAGCATCGCCAGCTCGGTCGAGCCGGGATTGCCGAAGATCGTGGTCATACCGCGTTTGCGGAACAACTCGAGTGTTGCGTCGCGGACGGTGCTCATGCCGCCAACGAGGTGATTGGCGCCCCTCCGCTCACGGCTGGGCAGTGTACAGGCCTGGCCGCCGAGCCAGGAGCTCTATAGGTCGGGCCAGCAGCTCTACAGGTCGGGTTGGACGAGCGGTCCGATGCAGGCAACGACGGCGTCGAGCAGCTCCTGCCCGTTTGGGATGGCATCGGAATCGACCAGCCAGCCGAGCATCAGCCCGTCGACGAGCGCGAGGATCAGCACACCGAGCGCGTGCGTTTGGGCCTCGGAGAGTTGATCGCCTAGCCCGAGTCCGCCACTGATGCTGGCTGCGATGCGCTCCACGGTCGCGCGGCGGTTTGCGGCGACTGTCTCGCGCAGCGACTCGGAGTGGATTGCCTTGACGTGTGCCTCCATCAGCGAGATCAGCAGCGGTCGGGCCTCGCCGAAGGAGTCGATTGTCGCGATCAGTGATTTGGCGAGCGCTTGCAGCGGTGGAGCGTCCCCCGCGAAAGCCTGCTGCTCGACGTGTTTTGAGTAGCGCCGGATCGCCTGCAGCAGCGCCTGATCCATCAGGGCGTCCTTGGAGCCGAAGTGGTAGGGGATCGAGGCGAGGCTCGCGTTCGCTGCGGCTGCGATGTCACGCGTGGTCGTGTCGGCCACGCCGCGAGTTTGCACGCACTCAATTGCTCCCTCGAGGATCTGCTCGCGGTGGCTCGGCGGCATCGGCTAGACGCCCTTTTCATCTGATCGTACGATCGTCTGGTACGTTTTAGCAGTACAGATGATCAAGAGCCTGCGCCGGCGTGGGGAATGGGCATCAAGAGCATTTGTGGCATGGCTGCAGGCAGCGTACTGACGCGCTCGATCAGCGTCTGTGTCCCATGAGGTTGGCAAGCGAACAGGAGGCCGCAAATGCGCAGCGCCAGACCGTTTTTGATCGCACTGTTGGGTGCTCTCGTGCTCGCCTGTGCGCTCGCTGCCCCAGCGGGAGCAGCCAACCTGTTCACGCTCGATCCCGCAGCGGACTCGATGGGTCCGGTGGCGGTCGACGCGGCGGGCAATGGTTATGTGGCATGGCTGCACAAGTCGAGCACGGACACGGTGATGTTCTGCAAGCTCGCACCCGCCGCGCGCAGCTGCCCGGACCCGATCACGCTGCCGGCGGGGAGCGCCTCGCCCAACACACCGTTCCCCGTGCTGGGGCCGGGCGGGGACGTGTATGTGATCGCGCCGAGCTACGACACGGACGAGATGATCATGTGGCAGTCGACCAATGGCGGCGCTAGCTTCAGCGCTCCGTGGATCGCTGGGGCGCCCTCTGGCGGTGAATTCGAGTACGTGTGCCAGGTCGAGACGGACCTCGACGACGTGCTCCCGTTCAATGCCTACGGTGGCCAGTACGATCCGAGTCAGGGGCTGAGCACGCTTGGCGGCAGCGCGTCGAACATCGAGTTCGAGATGAGCTCCGCCAATCCGGACATCAACTGGACGTTTGCGTTCTACGGTCAAGGCTGTGTCGAGCCGTATCCGGAAAAACCGAACCAGGTGATCCCCGAGCAGCACTTCACCTTTGGTAGCGGTGGCGGCGAGGAGTCGAGCCTTGGCTGGGATAGCGGTCCCGTGGGTGCGTGTCCGCTGTCCTATGAAGGCGACGAGGTCGAGGCCTACGAAGACGACGACAGCAACCCAGCGAGCGTGCGCTTCTACCACTACAGCTCCCCCAAGGGGCCGTGCTCGATGAGTGAAAAAGACCTGGGGCCGGGCGGCTCAGGCAACTGGAGTGGTCCGACGGTTATCACCCAGGGCGCGTTCACGCGGCTGGCGGGCGGCGCGGCTGGGCTGTTCCTGCTCTCCGGTGATGCGGTCAGTCCTCCGGCCACGCAGCCGACGGCGATCGATATTCGCCACTACGAACTGGCTACGCACAACTTCGGCGCCCCACAGCAGCTGGCGGTCGTGAAGGATCTCGACTTCGGCACTGGTGGACCTGCTGGCGGTCTCGGTGAGAACTACACCACTGGCGAGGTGGCTGCGGTGTGGCCAGACGTGGCCGGCGAAACCCACCAGCTGAGCCTGTACATCTCAACTGACGGCGGCACACATTTCTCAAACGCCCAGGACATCGCACACATCTCCTCTGGCTACGCGGATTGGGACAACGCGCGTGTCGCGCTCGCGCCCAACGGCGAGGGCTTCATCACATGGGAGGATGACAGTGGCCTGCACGTGGCAAACCTCGAACCGCAGGCGACGCCGTACGCGCGCCTACTTGTCCATCACCGCTCGCTGATCAAACTGGAAGTTACGTGCGAGTCACCAAAGGCCACATGCATCGCGGCCGCGATCATCAAGGTGAAAGGCACAGTGATTGCGGTGGGTCATGGCGTCGTGCCTTCGGGCACGACGACGACGCTACCGGTGAGGCTGAACGCGACCGGTAGGGCGCTGCTGAAGTCAGCCCACGGGCACTTGCACGCGACGCTTCACCTATCGATCACCGACCCCGGCGGGAGCACTGAGCGGCTGACGGTCCACACGGTGATCGTGCGGTGAGCTGAGCGGATCACGCATCGAGCTCGTCCAGGCGGCGGCCGCTGAGGACGGAGCAGGGGCGCTCGGCGACGATGTCCGAGCCGGGCTGTGCGTACTCATCGCGACGCTTGATCAGCAGCCATTGGGCCTTGTTGCCAGGCCGGGTGCGCTGCAACGCGAAGCCGCCGCGCAGCTTCTCTCCGTGCAATACGAATACCGCGTGGCCGCGGGTGAGCGCCTGCGGCCACGCCACACGCCCGCCCTGCTCATAGCTGCCGCGGTCCCAAACGATCACCGCACCTGCTTCAAGCTTCCCCTCGAAGCGGTTGTGGGCCATGGCATGGTCAGCGACCTCTACAGCGAGACGCTTGACGGCCGGATCGAGCGAGGGGCCCTTGGGGATCGCCCATGAGCGCATTACGCCGTCGAGCTCCAGGCGCAGGTCGAAATGGTGCGCGCTTGCGGCGTGCTCCTGGACCACAAACACGCCGGCGCTGACACCGCGGACGGCGAACTGCTCGTGACCCTCGACTGTGACCGTGTCGATCGCCGCCTCCTCCACGCGCGCGTGCGGCGGACCGTTGCGCAGAAAATCCGTCAGCTCCGCGACTGCGTGCACCGGTCCCTCGGCGTGAACGCGGAGGGCCCCGTCGTCGTCATTGCGCACCCAGCCCATCAGCTCGAGCTCACGCGCGCGACCTACGGTGGCATCGCGAAAGCCCACGCCCTGCACCTTGCCCCGCACGACCGCACGGATCGCGATGGGAGCGGTCGGGCGCGGACGAGTAGGCTCAGCTTGTTCACGATCAAGGTGCTCGTCGCGATCATGCAAATCATCATCAGAAGGAGCCATATGACCACGGCGGTGCTGTGCGAGGTATCACGTGATGAACTCCCAGCCGTGGCGTGTCGCGGCGGCGACCGTGGCGGCTGGGTCGATCACGCTGTCGGGCGTCGAGGCGCCGGCCTCCAGGAAGAAGCGCTCCATGCCCGCGGGGGTGAACAGCAAGACTCGTCGCCCCGTGTCTTGGCCGACGTTTGTGCCGGAGTGGATCACGCCGCGGGGGATGTGGACAGTCTCGCCGGCGGTCACGCGCGAGCGCTTACCGTCTATCTCCATCTCGAACTCGCCGCTGACGATGTGAATCGTCTCGGCCTCGTTGCTGTGCCGGTGCGGCGGTAGCGACCAGCCTGCTGGTGGGTTGTCAATGAGCAGGCAGAACGCACCGTCGGTGTCCTGTGTGCCGAGGTGGATCTCGGTGCGAACGCCGCCCGGCATCCACACGACCCGAGCGCCAGTCCCCATTGCGTCGCGCTAGGCGTCGAGCGGCGCGAAGCGCGGGTCGCGTCGCTCGATGAAGCTGGTGACGCCCTCTGTGAAATCGGGCGCGGCGAAGGACGCGAGCATCAGCCGATCGGCCTCAGCGAGAGCATTAGGCAGATCGAGTTGAAGGTCGGCGTAGACCTGTCGCTTCATCGTGGCCATGCTCTTGGGCGAGCAGTTGACGACTAGCTCGTGCGCGTAGTCGAGCGTCGTCTCGAGCAGCCTGTCGGGGGCAAGCACGCGATTGACCAGGCCAAGCTCGTAGGCCTCCTCGGCGAACACCACGCGCCCGGAGAGAAGCAGGTCAAGCGCTCGTGCGGGGCCCACGAGTCGCGGCAGCATCCATGACATCCCATGCTCGGCCACCAGTCCGCGGCGGGAGAACGCGGTCGTCAGCTTGGCTCCCTCAGCGGCGAAGCGCAGGTCGCACATCAGCGCCTGTACCAGGCCGATCCCCGCGCAGGCGCCGTTGATGGCAGCGATGATCGGCTTTGGGATCGACAGCGGGAATGTCTGTGCATGGTGATCCTGCGCTTCCTCGCTCGCGCTGAGATCGCCGTCGCCGATCGCCTGCAGCTGTTGCATGTCAGCGCCTGCGCAGAAGCCCCTGCCAGCGCCTGTTACCACGATCACGCGCACGTCCGCCGCCGCGGCGCACTCCTCGAGCATCGCGAAGTACGCGTGCTCCATCTCCGCTGTCCACGCGTTGAGGCGGTCGGCCCGGTTCAACGTCAGCAGCGCCACACCGTCCTCGACCTGCATCTGCACTACTTGACTCTGCGTCTGCACAGCCTCGCTCATGTCTGATCCCTCCGTCGTCCTCTTCGCCCTTGCATCGAGACTAGCGAGGAACGGCACCGGCCATTGGCGGGGGCTCAGCGCTGAACGGCGATCGAGCCGAGCACGGCGTCCAGCAGCCCTGGAAAGCGCTCGTCGAGGTCCTCGCGTCGCAGCGAGGTCAACTTGGTGGTGCCGAGTGGCTGCTGGGAGACCAAGCCGGCCTCGCGGAGCACGCGAAAGTGGTGCGTGGACGTCGACTTGGTGACCCCGAGCTCGAAGCTGCCGCACGGGCGTGGCGTGGGGTCGATGCTCAGCTCACGCACGATCTGCAACCGCTGAGGGTCGCTCAGCGCGTGCAGTACCGCTGGCATCTCCAGGTCCTCGGTTGCTGGGTGGTAAAGGCTCATAACCTCATTGTACGACAGTCATCGTATTTCTGTTACGATGATCACCGTACATACGAACGACAAGGATAGCGGGATGGCGAGCACAGCGATCGGGACTCACGTAGGGCGGCAGCAGATCCCAGCGGCAGCGCAGCAGGCCACCCCATCCAAGCAGCGCACTGGAGCGCTGCTGGTGCTCGTGTGCGTCGCTCAGCTGATGGTCATCCTGGACGTCTCGATCGTCAACGTGGCGCTGCCATCGATTCGCGGCGGTCTGCATTTCTCGACCACTGGGCTGCAGTGGGTGGTCAACGCCTACACGCTCACGTTCGCTGGCTTTCTGATGCTGGGCGGTCGCGCGTCGGACCTGCTCGGCCGCCGGCGCGTATTTGTCGCGGGTACAGCGTTGTTCGTGCTGGCCTCGCTGGCGTGCGCGCTGGCTGACTCTCGCTCGCTGCTGCTCGGTGCGCGCGCGTTGCAAGGCATCGGTGGCGCGGTGATCTCACCGGCGAGCCTGTCGATCATCGCGACCTCCTTCAAGGAGGGGCGCGAGCGCAGCCGTGCGCTTGGCGTGTGGGCGGCCATGGGTGGCGTGGGCGGCTCGTTGGGCGTGCTGTTGGGTGGCGTGCTCACGCAGGCGTTCAGCTGGCCGGCGATCTTCCTGGTGAATGTGCCGATCGGCGTTGCTGTGATCCTCGTCACGGGTCGTCTTGTTCCCGCCGGGCGCACCGCCGTGGTTGACCGCCACTTCGACGCCTCAGGTGCTTTCCTGATCACTGGCGCACTCACTGCGCTGGTGTATGGGATCGTGCGCACTGACACGCTCGGCTGGGGCGCCACAGGCGTGCTTGTTCCGCTGGCAATTGGCGTGACGCTCCTGGGTGCGTTTGCGTTCGTGGAGGGCAAGGTGGCGCGCGCGCCGCTGATGCCGCTGCGGGTGTTCGGGATGGCAAGGCTGCGCGCTGCCAACCTGATCGTGTTCCTGCTGTACGCAGCAGTGTTCGCAATCTGGTTCTTCTTGTCTCTATACCTGCAGGAGGTGCTCCACTACGACCCGCTGCAAACGGGGCTGCGCTTCCTGCCGATGACGCTCGCGATCGTCGCCACCAGCTCGCTCGCACCTCGCCTGGTCGCTCGCGTTGGCGAGCGGCGAATGCTGACCGTCGGCATGCTGTGCGCCGCAGCAGGCCTGTTCTTGCTGACTGGCGTGCGCAGTGGCGGAAGCTACAGTGCCGATGTGCTTCCCGGCGGGGTGCTCGCGGCCATGGGTCTCGGGCTGTCGCTCGTGCCGGCGACGATCGCAGCGGTATCGGGTGTGCCAGCCAAGGAGAGTGGCTTGGCATCGGGGATGCTCAACACCTCGCGTCTAATTGGTGGTGCGCTTGGGCTGGCGGTGCTGAGCACGATCGCCTCCTCGCGCACACATGCGCAGCTGCTCGCCGGCGCCGCCGGCCCTTCAGCCCTCAGCGGCGGCTTCCGGCTGGCGTTCGCGGTGGCTGGCGGTTTCAGTCTCCTGGGCGCGCTGGCTGCTGTGGTGCTCCTGCGCGCTCGTCCCGCGGCTGTGGCTGTTGAGCGCAGCGCCTCGGCCGTGCAAAGCTCTGAGGTGTGAGCGGCGCCTATAGCTACGTCCTTTTGGACGTGTTCACCGATAGGCCGCTGGAGGGCAACCAGCTTGCGGTGTTCGTGGACGCTGCTGAGCTCTCCAGCCAAGATATGCAGCGACTTGCGCGCGAGCTGAACCTGTCAGAGACCGTGTTCGTGCTGCCGGCACAGCAAGGCGGTGATGCACGTGTGCGCATCTTCACGCCGACCGCTGAGCTGCCGTTCGCAGGGCACCCGGTGCTCGGCTCAGCGGTCGTGGTGGGCGCGGAGCTCGAGCGAGAGCAAGTGACGCTGGAGACCGGCGCTGGCCTCGTGCCGGTGGCGCTGGCGCCTGCGCCAGCGCTGGTGAGAAGTGGCTGGATGCGCCAGCCGATCCCCTCGTGGGAAGCCTATGAGCGCGAGGCCGAGCTGTTGCAGGCGATTGGCGTGACGCGCTCGGGACTGCCTGTGGAGACGTACGTGAATGGACCGCGCCACGTGTATGTGGAGCTCGCTGACGAGCACACGGTAATGGCGCTCAAGCCAGACATGCGTGCGCTGGGCGAGCTTGGAGAGATTGGCGTTAGCTGCTTTGCGGGCTCGGGGTTACGGTGGCGCACACGCGTGTTTGCCCCTGGACTTGGCGTGGCCGAGGATCCCGCCACTGGATCGGCTGCCGGGCCGCTGGCCGTGCACTTGGCGCGCCACAGCCGGATCGCGTTTGGCGCTGAGATCGAGATCCGTCAGGGCGCAGAGATCGGGCGCCCGTCGCTGCTGCTTGCGCGTGTGCTGGGCGCAGCGAATGCGATCGAGCGTGTCGAGGTAGGCGGCTCGGCGGTGATCGTCGCTCGCGGCGAGTTCTTGTTGGATTGACAGCGCTGGGCCGCTGCGGCTGCGCCAGCGCTCACAGCTGCTCTGTGCGGGTTGGCACGCCGAGCAACACCCGCCCGGTGAGCTCCCAGATGGCGGGGTTGACCTGGAAGTGGGCGGTCGCTGTGTGCGCGTCGCGGAACCGTCGCTGCAGTGGCGAGTCCTCATAGATTGCGCTGCCGCCACCAAGGTCATACATCGACCGGGCGACCTCAGCTGATGCTCGTACGGCATGCGTTGCGGCAAGGCGCAGCCCGAGGCGCAGCGACTCTCCCACCGGCCCGCCCTGTTGCGCGGCCTCCCAGGCTTCTGCGATGGCCTCGTAGTACAGCGCTCGGGCAGCGCGCAGCGCGGCCTCGGCCTCGCCTACGGCCGCCTGGGTGGCCGGGCGCTCGGCGAGGCGGCGGCTGGAGCCCAGTGCGGTCTTGCCCGCGGCTAGCTCGCCCAGCTCGTCGATGGCGCCGCGTGCGTTGCCCAATGCTGCAGCTGCGATGGACAGCGCAAAGAAGCCAAAGATCGGGAATCGATAGAGCGGCGCATCAACACGTGGTCCCGAGTCGAGGAGTGAGAGGACATGGTGGTCGGGCACGAACAGATCATCGGCGAGCGCATCGTGGCTGCCTGTGCCGCGCAGGCCGCTCGTGTGCCAGGTGTCGAGGATCTCGAGCTCGGCCGTAGGTAGGGCGGCAACACGCAGAACCGGGCCCGCTGCGTCCGCCGAAGGATCGCCGAGCACGCATCCTGCGAACAGCCACTGTGAGTGGGAGATGCCGCTGCAAAACGACCAGCGTCCGGAGACGCGCATGCCGCCGTCGACGATCTCAGCCCTGCCGCGCGGAGCCCACACGCCGGCGGCCACCGTGTGCGGATCGGCGAAGATCTCGGCAGCTCCCGCCGCGGGGAGATAGGCCGCCAGCAAGCTGCTGGTGGCGGCAATCGAGACGCACCAGCCCGCCGAGGCATCTCCACGGGCGATCGCCTCGGCGCCACGCAACGTCGTTGCGGGTGAGGCTTCAAGCGCACCGAGCGCCGCCGGCGCACCGGCGCGCATCAGCCCGGTCGCGCGAAGCTCCTCGAGCAGCGTTTGCGGCAGGGCGCGCTCACGCTCGGTCGCGGCAGCGACTTCGCTGGCGAGCGCCGCGGCGCGATCGACCAGCGCATCGAGCTCAGCCATGACAGTCCACGGCCACCTCGAGCGCCGCGCGGACTTCAGGCATCAGCTCGTTGCTGCTGCGTCCGAGGCGCCATGCCATAACGATGCCACACGCGCGTCGCGAAGACAGCGGCTACTGAGACCGGCGCGGGCAGCGCGGCCCATCGCTCGTCTCGCGCAGAGCGCTGAACGCTGGAACGCAGCCCTAAAGGTGGCCGCTCAGCACTGCCGATGCGCTAGGCATGATGCGCCTCAAGCATCGGCTGCGCGGTCCTGGCGCCCTAATAATCGCCGCAGTGGCCGCATTTGACCTGGCCTATCACCTGGTACTGCGCGAGCCGGTCCGGCGCATGCTGGGAATCCGTCGCGAAGCGTAATCCAGAGCGTGCTCAAGCTGGCTGAAGCTGCTCGGCGCGAACCTCGAAGTCAGTGAGTGTCAGTGGCCCAAACGAGGTAATCAGCGCAACGTCAACGGCGTCGCGGCCGCGACCAACGATCACGCGCCCGATACGGGGGCGATTGTTGCGAGCGTCGAAGGTGTACCAGCGGCCGTCCAGGTAGGCCTCGAACCACGCTGCGAAGTCCATCGCTTCGGCAGATCGGGGAACGCCGATCTCGGGGATGTAGCCAAAGACGTAGCGAGCGGGGATATTCAGCGCCCGGCAGAAGGTGATGGCGAGGTGCGCGAAGTCACGACAGACGCCCTGGCCGGCACGATAGGCGTCCGCTGCGGTCGTCCAGGGGTTGGACGCGCCCGGCATGAACTCCAGGTGGCTATGCACGTAGTCGACGATCGCCTGCACTCTTGCCCAGCCGGGGGGGAGCTCACCGAAGCGCTGCCAAGCCTCATGGCCGAGCTCATCGGGCAGGCAGAAGCGGCTTGGCATCACAAAGCTGAGAACCTCGTCAGGCAGCGATGCAACCGGCGTCTCGGGCGTGTCTGGCTCGATCACATCGGCGGGGTGAGCTAGCACTAGTCGCGCTTCGTAGGTGACATGCGAGCCGCCGGCCGCAAGCGCAAAGCGCTCGCAGCGATTGCCGTAATCATCGGTGTAGCCGTGATGCTCGGCGCTCGTGTACCAATTCTCGCCACTGATGGCAATGCCAGGCTGGGGCGAGGGCGCTACCTGCATGATCGCCACAGCAGGCTGACTGGAGATCAGCCCAAACTGACAGCCCACGGTCAAAGCGAGCGCTTGCTGGTCAACTGGGCTGTGATCGTCAGCAGTCACTGCGAACGACTCTACAGTTGACCCATGGCCAGTGATAGCGCCGCGCAGGCTGTGTTGCTCGACATCGACGGTGTGCTGCACGTCGGCGATGCGCCGATCGAGGGTGCGCCGCAAGCACTGGCGCAGCTGCGCCGGCTAAGCGCAGGCGTCCGCCTGGTGACAAATACGACCTCCAAGTCGCGCAAGCAGATCGTTGAGCAGCTCCAACAGCTCGGCTTCGATGTGGACACGCACGAGGTGCTCACGCCAGCGGCGCTGGCGGTCCGCCACTGTCAGCAGCAGGGACATCGATCGGTCTCGCTGCTCGTGGGGGAGGCCTTGCGCGAGGACCTGCGGGAGCTGACGCAGGCGCCCGGTGGTGCAGCGGTCGACGCTGTGGTGCTTGGTGACCTCGGCGACGGATTCACCGCGGAGGTGCTCAACGGCGCGTTCCGTCACCTGATGGAGGGCGCTCAGCTGGTGGCTCTTCAGCACAACCGCTACTGGCAGCGCAGCGATGGTCTTGCACTTGACGTAGGTGCGTACTCGGCCGCGTTGGAGTACGGAGCGGCAACGGAGCCGGTAGTTGTTGGCAAGCCGGCCCAGGCATTCTTCATGGCGGCGCTGGCCGACCTGGATGCTCCGCCCAGTCGTGCGGTGATGGTTGGCGATGACATCGAGGCCGACGTGGGCGGCGCAATGGCATGCGGGCTGAGCGGAATCCTCGTGCGCACGGGCAAGTACCGAAAGGAGCTTGTGGACGCTTCAGGGGTGCAGCCCAGCGCGGTCGTCGATTCGATCGCCGATGTGCCCGCGCTCGTGCGTCAGCTGCGAGGCTGACGCAGCGCGCCAGCAGGCGGAACACGCAATTCAGTGCTGTAGCCTTCTCGCGTGCAATTCAGGATCACCCCGCATTCAGCGTCAGCGCCACCGGAGAACGCGCTCGAGCTCCTGTGGCAGAAGCTCGGCAGCGACCGCGATGAAGTGTCATTTTCCAAAGTGGGCGCTGAGATCACGGCCATGACGGGAGAGGACGCGCCGGTATCAATGACCCGAGACGAACGCTCTGAGATCGGGCGCCGGGCGATCCTGGACCTCGTGTGCGAGGTCTGTGAAGAGGCGCCAGAGCTCAGGTCGGATTGGTTCGCGGTCAGCTCCGAGCGCTAGCGGCGACGACGCTGGTCCTCGCGCTGGCGCTGGTTGGTATTGCGCGAGCTGCGCCGGCGCGCCGAATTCCGGTAGCGGCCTCGTTTTACGCGAGCGAACCGGGCGCACCGGTTCCACAGGACTTCCTCGGACTGTCCTTCGAGGCGGGGAGCCTAGCCCAGATAGCCAGCTACTCCGGCAGCGGCGACATGGTGACGCTGCTGCGCTCGCTCGGCGTGGGCGTGCTTCGCTTCGGTGGCGTTACGGCTGACGAACAGACCGCTTGGATCGATGCAGCGACGCCACGCCCGGCATGGGCATTGGGCGTGCTGGAAGCGTCAAATCTCGACGCGCTCGGCAGCCTCGCCGCACAGAGCGGGTGGCACGTGCTGCTCACGCTCGGCCTGGGTCACTTCGAACCGCAGGCAGCGGCGCGCGAGGCAGCCGCGGCGAAGGCGGCGCTGGGCGAATCGTTGGAAGCGATCGAGCTGGGCAACGAGCCTGACTCCTACGCTAAGCACGGACTGCGTCCGCTGCCGTGGACGCCTGAGATATACGACGAACAGGTTGATGTCTATCGCAGCGCGATTGAAGCGCTGGCGCCTGGGATCCCGCTCGCTGGCCCCGACACATCCGGTTCGAGCGCGTATGAAAAATGGGGGCTGAGCGAGGCGATCTATGAGCGCCCGGCGCTGCTGACCGGACACCACTACCCGCTCAGCTGCGCAGAACAACCCCCTCCGACGATCACTCGGCTGCTAAGCCAGCCGATCCGCCAGCTGGAGGAAGTGTCGCTGCGTCGCTACCTGTTCATCGCGCGGGAGACCGAAGTGCCTTTTCGCCTTGATGAGACAAACACGGTCTCATGTGGCGGCGTTCCAGGCATCAGCAACACCTTCGCCTCTGCGCTGTGGGCGGTCAACTACCTCGCGAGGGCCATGAGTATGGGCGTGGCGGGGATAAACCTGCAAGGCAATCCCGCCAATTGCGAAGGCTACACGCCGGTGTGCGCGCCCAGCGCCGAAGCTCTCGCCACTGGCGCGCTGCGCGCGCAGCCCGAGTGGTACGCGCTGCTGCTTGCCAAGGCGTTGATCGGCGAGCGTCCGTTGCGCACGAGTGTCCGGCCCGCAGATCGCCCCAACGTTGAAGTCAACACGTTCCTCGCTGCTGACGGGACACTTCAGTTCGTGGCAGTCGATGACGATCCGCCGGGAGCGCGCGGCGTTGCCTTGCACCTGCACGTTGGGCCCGGCTTTCACGGCGCGAGCATCCTCGCGCTGACCGCGCCCTCGCCAACGGCGCTCTCGGGGGTAAGGCTTGGGGGGAGAGAAGTCGAACCCAACGGTGCCTGGAGCCAGCCCGCGAGGCTGCCCCGCGCGCCCAACAGGCACGGGCTGATCACCGTCAAGCTCGCGCCCAGCAGCGCCGCGCTGGTGACTGTCTCGCCAATTGGCTAGAGGGCTGAGTCCACGCCGGCGATGATGTCGGCGACCTCGATACGAGCCGTGTAATCGGGGCGCACGTCGATCCAGCCAATCTCGTTATCGGCATCGAGGAACAGGACTGTCGGAATCGGCAGCGTGTCGGATCCGTCTGCGTTGACGGTTGTGACATCCAGTCCGAGCTCTCCCTGGGCTGCCCGTACGTCCTCGCCTGCGGGAAGGCTGAGGATCCCCAGCTGGCTGGCAAGCGCGTTGCCCGCGTCGGAGAGCACTGGGAATGTGAGCTCGTGCTTTTCCTGCATGCTCAGCGAGCCGTCTGGCTTCTGCGGGCTAATTGCCACCAGGCCGACTCCGCGCTCGGTCAGCTTCGCCAGCAGCTGATCGCTGTAAGTCCTCAACGCGATATTGCAGTAGGGGCACCACGCGCCGCGGTAGAACGCGAGCACAGTCGGCCGGCCGGCAGTTACCGCGTGCAGCGAGGTTGGCGCTCCGTGCGCGTCGATCAACGCAACGTCGGGCACCCTCGTGCCCGTTTTCGCTACGCCGGCTGGCACTCCGGCGGCGTTTAGCCTGGCAAGCGATGCGCTAAAGGCAGCAAGGATGTCGGCCGGGAGCCGTTCCGCGGAGGCGGCGTTGAGCCCTTCTACTTGCTCAGTGATGGTGGTGGCGGTGGCGGGCATGCAGTTTCTCCTTCGTGGTCTGAGTAGGCGCGGGTCGCGCGGATGCGACGCGCTAGAAATGGAGCGAACGAGCCAAACCTATCACACAGAATGGCCTGTTAGGGCCAAAACGGCTAGGATTGTGTCTATGACAGTGGCTGAGAGCGCGCAAGATGACCGCTTGACGAGCAAGGGCAAAGCGACCCGTGCCCGGATTGTTCAAGCGGCAGCGGCGCTGATGTACGAGCGTGGCGTAGCTAACACCAGCACCGAGGAGATCCGCGCGGCGGCGGGGGTAAGCAACTCACAGCTCTACCACTACTTCGCCGATAAGCATGACCTCATCCGGGCGGTTATCACGCATCAGATCGACCGCGTGCTGAGCGGCCAGGAGTCGCTGCTGGGCGGCCTGGACTCGTTCTCAGCGCTCGAGGCATGGCGTGATGCGATCATCGATGTGGCATCGCGCCAGCAAGGCCGTGGCGGATGTCCGATCGGGTCCCTGGCCAGTGAGCTGGCCGATCTGGACGAGCTCGCGCGCGTTGCCTTGGATGCGGGCTTTGCCCGCTGGGAGACCGCGATCCGCGATGGCTTGGTCGCGATGCGCGAGCGCGGAGAGCTTCGCGAGGACGCCGACCCGGACCAGCTGGCAATGGCGACTCTCGCCACACTGCAGGGCGGGCTGCTGCTCACGCAGACACGACGTGACATTGTGCCCCTGCGAACGGGTCTTGACGCTGCCATCGGCTACATCCGCACGTTCCGCCTCACGTCCGTGGTGTAACGAAGACGGCGCTGCAGGGACAACAGGTCAGCAGGCTTGAGCATCCCCTGTAGGTCAATGTTGAGACAAATGCGAAGGTGGCCATGATCTTCAGAAAGAAGCACCACAACGAAAGCTCCAGCGGTCCTGCTGCAACGATCGTGGCGCTGCCGTTCCCGGGGGACGGCCCTCGCGGCGCCGAGCGAGCGACGTTCGCTGCGGGCTGCTTCTGGGGTGTCGAGGCGGCGTTCCGCGAGATCGCGGGCGTCCTACAGACATCCGTCGGCTACACCGGTGGCCATAAGGCGGCGCCCTCCTACGAGCAGGTCTGCGGCCACCGGACCGGCCACGCTGAGGCGGTCGAGGTGTGGTTCGATCCGGCAGCGGTCAGCTACGGCGATCTGCTCGACAGCTTCTGGCGGATGCACAACCCGACTACGCGCAACCGTCAGGGACTGGACATCGGCGATCAGTACCGCGCGGCGATCTTCTTTCACTCCCCTGAGCAGGAGGCCGCGGCGCTGTCGTCGCGAGATCGCGCGCAATCCAGGCACCGTAAAAGGATCGCGACGGAGATCGTTCCGGCCGCTGCGTTCTACCGCGCAGAGGAGTACCACCAGCGCTACTTCGAGAAGAGTGGACGAGCCGCGTGCGCGGTGACGCTCGACCGCGCCTCATAGGCGCGCGCGACCAAGATCTCCCGCCATCAGCGCCGCAACGCCGGCGGCGGCTCGAGCGTTGCGGCGGTAGGATGCCAAGCGCCAGGCCGACGTAGCTCAGTTGGTAGAGCACCTCCATGGTAAGGAGGGGGTCTCGGGTTCGAGTCCCGACGTCGGCTTGCCTGCAAACCGCATAACCGACTCGTCACGGCTGCGTGCCGCCGATCAGGAAGTCGGGGAGGACGGCCTCGTCTGTAGGAGTGGCGCCACTGAGTGATTACGCGGTGGCGGTTTTGCCACGCAGTCTTGACAGGTGACCTATAGGGGCGATTATCCCCTAATGGTAGGTAGACTTGTCATCCGCGACGACACTTACCGTCATCGCTCCTATCAATCAAATGGCCGGGGCGGCAGCGCGAACTGCCCCCCGGCCGCGACACAGGAGCGTGACTCCCATGCAGCAAGAGCCTATCCAGGAGCGGGATTTCGACGGTCTAGAGCGCGAGACGGTCTACCTAATGACCAGTTCGGATCAGCCGCCTATATGGGCGCTGGCGGATATCGGACGGGAGCTGGAAACGACCGATCCGGAAGCGCTTGTGCGCCCGCTCGTCAACGCGGGGCTACTCAACCGCACAAGCGAGGACTACGTGTTCGCCACGCCCTCCGCTTTCAAGTGGGTCGAGCTCGTAGGCCACGTCATCTAGCAATTCGCGTGAGCGCCACGCCGCAGGGTTGGGCGTGGCGCTCACGCACCGGACGGGGGCGCTAGATGCGCGGCCCGATTCGCCGCTCGCGCTCGCGCTGGCGGCAGTTCATGGCGTGGTGGCATCTAACGCCGGTATGGCTGGCCCTGTATCAGGCGCGCATGGTCGTCCGCCTCCAGGTACGCCGGTGGCGGCCACTCGACGACGGCTTCGCGGATGGGCCCCAGACGCCGCAGGGCTTGCGGGTCACGGACGCAAGCGACGGGATTGAGCGATTCTGTGGGCGCCACTTTGTGGTCGAGCGAGAAGCCGCAGACGAAGAAGAGCACCCTGCGAAGGCGGAAGATCGAGTAGTAGCCCGCCGGCTCCCCTGACGATCGAACATCGATGCCGTCCGCCATGATGAAACATTCGGTGATCGGCACGCTTGAGTCCACTGCGCCTAACCAAACGGTGGTGTTCTCTGGCAGGCTCGTGGACTTCGCGTACAGGCGGTGGAAGTTGTCGGCCGGAACGTAGACTGGTTTCTGGCGCCGCGATTGTGGGTGCATCGGCTGGTCGTGAAACCAAAGCGCGAGCAGCAAGCCGACCTTAGTAGCCCAGCGAGATACGGCGAGCTGCTTCTTTTGATCCAAGCGCACCCGTTCGTTGGCGCGAAGCGCTGGACGCATGGCCTGTACGGTCCGGTCGTCAAGCTTTTTCATCCACTGCCCGTTGCAGCGGGTGCAAACCCTGTCATCGGTGCAGATCGCGAGTTCCTGTTCAACGGTCTGCCCGTGCTCGAAGTCGCGGCCGGTGCTTCGCTCGATTTCACCCCAACTGATCGGGACTGGGAAGGGCATCCCGATTGCCTTGGCGAACTGTCTGCCGATGATGTGCTCGCGGTTGAATGGCTGGCCGCTTTCGCAACCCCAAACACACTGTTCTGCTAGCGGGATCAAGCGCTACGCTCGTATTCGATGATCAACGATCAGCACGAGTCGGAGCCTATCCAGCCTGAGCCGGACGAGCCCAATCAGCAGGACACGTTGAAGGAAGCGAAACGGCTCATGGCGACAGCCGAAGCGCACGAACGGCGGCTAGCACTTCGTGAAGAGTCAGCGCGGTTCCTTGACGAGCGTGGCGAGAGTGAGGGCGCCGAGCATGAGCGCCGCGAGGCTGATCTCGAACGCGATGCGGCCCGCAGCGCGTGGGATCTCGCGCACGCGCTCCAAGGGCCTACGCAGGTGACGACGGCGGGTCTGGAGATCCCGATCCCGACACGCAAGACGTTCCTGCGGAACTTGGAGACGGTTGCACCGAAGCCTACCCCGAAAGACGGGTAACCGCCTCAAGGGCTGTTTGACCAGCGGCGATAACCATTTCTCGCTAAATGCGGGGGCGGGATAGCCCGCCGAGCAGGTCAATTCCCAACCTTCCCCGAACGCTTGTCACAACGACTCGTTAGGGTTATTCCTCATGCAACTTTTGGAATCTTGTGAACACTGCTCGGGCTTGGAGCTGTATCTCGCGGCCGCCGAGATCGACCTTGAACGGCCTCTCATTGGCGGCGGTGGCCACCCTGACAAGATGACCCTGATCCTGCGAGGTGGAGTTGCCGTCGCGGCCAAGGTGGGCACGGACGCGCGACAGATGGCACGCGCAAAGCGCGAGGTCGCGGCCTGGAGACTCGCGTGCGAGCTGGACCTGCACGAGCTTGTCCCGGCGACTGTACTCCGCGAGATGCCCGCAACGCTCGGAAGTGCCGATGTATGCGAAGGCAGTGCCCAGGTGCTGTGGCCACGATTTTCGACCGCGAACGAAAAGGGACTCGACCCGAGTGTGTGTCACGAGGATGTATCGTGGCCAATTGCCGTGTTTGATGCCCTCGCCGCCAACACAGACCGGAACGAACACAACTGGGGCGTAATCGACGAAGAACCTCACATCGTGCTTATCGATCACGGACACGCGTTCGAGGCGGCAGCCAGCGACAGTGGCTTCACCTTGCGCCACAAGGATCAGGCGGTACCTCAAGCATTGCTCGCGAAGGTGGCGAACTTTGCAGCCGATCCTGCGCAATCAAAGATTGCCGATCTTTTGACCGAAGACGAGCTATCTAGGCTATTCTCGCGCGCACAGCTAATCGCCGGAGATGGCGTATTACACGTCTGATGCGAGTGCTACAATACGTGTCTTTAAAGATTCCCGGACCCGAAGGAGGTCGACTTGTCCAGCATCGTCAGACACGTCGACATCTTTAATAACGACCCGCTCGCCGGCTCCCGGCAAAGGATCGCCAGAGTCCAGCTCAACGGTGGGCCGAAGCTCGAACTTTTCATCGAGCCGGACGCGAATACGGATGACAAGCGGATGTGGAGCTTTCTTTGCTCGCGGGTCAGCTTCAAACCGGAGGATGATCCCGGTGCATTTCTAGAAGCGCTTCCGCAGTCGATTGACGCTACCTACGTAGCTGCGACGGACGTGCACGATGAGGGTAGCTGTCCGTTCGCAAACGGCAACTACGTTCGGGACTAATCCCAGCTCAGCGGCTGACTTCCGCTGCTCGCTGAACGAGCGCTGCGAACATCCCACGTCCGTTGCCGCGGTGGTTGTAGCGCCACGTGTACTCATTGACGTAGGACTGCAGCCACTTGACAGACACGCAGTGGTAGTTGCCTGCGATGCCGTTCTTCATGTTCCCGAAGAACCCGTCGATCGTCTGTGTGTGGACACCCTGAATGGCGTATACGCGGTCAGCGTGCTTGATCTTGTGGTGTTTCGGGTGAGTGCTGTGCAGCTTTGGTGTATCCGGCCCACTCGTCCGTGTAGACGGTGGCCTTGGGGTCCACGTGCAGACTTACCGTCTCCAACGCTCCCTCGCGCGGCGTGACGTAGGCGCGAACTCTACCGCCGCGCTCGACCATCGCCACGATCCCGGTCTTGTGGGCCTTGGCGAATTTCTGCGCTTCGGACGGTGTCATGCCGCGCGTCATCGACACCTTCGGTTTGCCGCCATAGGCCGTCTCGTCAGCCTCCACAGAGCCGGTCAGCTTGGACGAGTCGTCCTGCTCCATGAGATGAGTGCGGATCAGGTTGCACATCCGCCACGCGGTCTTGTATCCGACGCCGATCTCGCGCTCGATCGACTTGGCGGACACTCCGCAGCGCGTGCTAGTCATCACATACATGACGTAGAACCAGAGCTGCAGGGACGTGGCGGACTTGTGGAAGATCGTCCCGGCCGTGGGGTGGATGTGGTGCCCGCACGAGTCACACGACCATGACGGGCGCGAGGCGACCTTGTGGAACTTGCGTACGCGCATACACTTTGGCTTCGGGCAGTACGCGTGTGAGCCGTCCTCGGAGAACCGCGAGCGCCACAGATGCTCAAGGCACGCAGCGTCATCGGGAAACTCCCGCGAGAACTCCATCAGCGAGTACTGCGACTCCGACGCCTTGGAGCGCTTCGGTTCGTTGCGGTTGACCTTGGACATTAGATCAAGTCTAGCAGATCTACCTACGTCTAGGGGATAATCGCCCCTATAGGTCACATATAGTGGGGGCATGGATGCAGTGTTCAGGGCTCTCGCTGACCCCACCCGCAGGAGCCTGCTCGATGAGCTGTTCATGCGCGATGGGCAAACGCTCACCACGCTGGAGCAGCGCCTACCGATGACGCGCTTTGGCGTGATGAAGCACCTCAAGGTGCTCGAGCAGGCAGGCCTTGTTGTGACGAAGAAGCGCGGGCGGGAGAAGCTTCACTTCCTGAACCCAGTGCCCATCAGGCTTGTCCACGACCGGTGGGTGAGCAAGTACGCCGAGCCCTGGGCCTCGGCGCTCAGTGGCCTAAAGACACAGATCGAGGAGGACGTGATGGACACGCAGATCATTGGCAAGCGCCCCTGGACGGCTTCGCCCACGGACAAGGTGTTTGAGATCTTCATCAAGACCACACCTGAGAAGCTGTGGGAGGCGATCACTGATCGCCAGATGCGAGCGACGTTCAGCTTCGGCTTGGAGGTCGCATCGGACTGGACGCCTGGCTCGCGCTATGAGCTCTCGCACCCGCACGGTGGGTCGATGGCGCAGGGCGAGAATCTGGAAGTCGATCCCCCGCGCAGGCTCGTGCAGAGCTTCATGGCCGTGTGGAGTGAGGAGGTCGAGCGCGAGGGCACCTCGAGGGTCACCTGGGAGATCGAGCCGGTCGGTGACTCATGCCGTTTGACCGTCACCCACGAACAGCTACGCGAGGACTGCAACAGCCAGATCTACGGCGGCTGGCCGATGATCCTCTCCGGCCTAAAGACGCTGCTGGAGACTGGTGAATCGTTGACAACGCCAGGCTCGCTGATGTACTCGCAAGCGCCGGAGTCGGCCGCCTGAGACGACGCGTTTGCTGAGCGACCACGCCCGTAACAATGTCAACGGCCGGCGCCGTTAGCTTGCGGGTCGCAGCGGCTTGCTCCTCTTCCAACCGCTGTCGCCCACCGGCAGGATGCCGAACCTATGACAGAAGGTTTGGAGCCCGGCATTGACCGGGCTCCGGGCGTTCTGGGGAGAACTCAAGCTCGGCCCGTGCGCGCGTTGACGCTCAGGCGAGCGCTGCGTATGCAGCGGCCTGGATGTCGCGGTGCACCTGGGGTGCTGCAGCTGTCTCGAACATGCGCTGCGTCAACACGATCACGATCAGCTCGTTGACGGGATCGACCAGCCAGGAGGAGCCAAAACCGCCATCCCAGCCAAACGCGCCGCTGTCGAGGACGGCCTGGCAGAAGCCCCAAGAGCGCCCCGCAAAGAAGTCGTGGCCGAGCCCGCCGTACGCCTTCTGCGCGGCGGTCAGCTGATCGCTGCTCATCGCGTGTGCGGCCTCAGCGGATAGCACCGGCGTGCCACCGCCGAGCAGCATCCGAGCGAACGCCAGCAGGTCATCGACGGTCGAGACCAGGCCAGCGCCGCCGTCCGCGAACAGGGGCGGGTGACTCCATGTTCCCTGTGGCTGATCCCAGATCAGCAGGCCGTCAGGCGTGGGCCTGTAGGCGGTGGCCAGGCGGTCGCTGTGCGTCGTCCAAAAGCCCGTATCGCGCATGCCCAGCGGCTCCAGTACTCGCGTTCGCAGAACATCTGGGAACGCTTCGCCGGTGGCGCGTGCAAGCAGAACACCCAGCACTGAGGCGCCGGTGTTATACAGCCAGCGCTCGCCCGGCTGAGCGAGCAGCGGCAGCGTGCCGAGATTGGCGATCCATGTGTCAGGGTCCGGCTGCACGTCCGGGTTGGGCGGTCCGATCGTCGCGAGCCTCAGCTCCTTCTCAGCTGCCACCACCGGCCACGGCGTAGCCGACATGAACATCTCCAGTGCCATGCCGAAGCCGAACGTGAACGTCAGCAGGTCTCGCAGGGTGATCGCACGTGTAGCTGGCACGGTGTCCTCGAGCGGCCCGTCCATATGTCGCAGCACGCGACGATCGGCGAGCTCGGGCAGGAGGCGATCGATCGGCTCATCGAGGCCGATTAGGCCTTCGGCGATGACCGCCAGCGTGGCCGCCGCGGTCAGCGGCTTGGTTGTCGAGGCGATCCGGAAGATCGAGTCGCGAGCGACCGGTGGGCCATCGATGGCCAGGCTCCCCAGCGCCTCCACGTGCACCTGCTCGCCGCGGGCCACCAGTGCCACCAGGCCGGGAACCAGCTCAGCGCTGACATGTCGCTCAGCTGCAGCGTGCAGACGCTCGCTGGCGGCTTGCCACTCGGTTTGTGAGAGGACTGGCGGAAGAGTCACGGCGCTCTCCTGTGATCGTTCTGAAACAGGCTGTCAAAGCGTAGACCGCGCAAATGCGCGGAACTGATCGCTCGAGCTCACAGCTCAGCGGGCAGCCCAAAGCGCGGGAACATCTCCGCGCCCAGGAACGCGGTGAGGTCGGCAATCTCATCGCCGCTCAAAGTGAGCACGTTGATCCCGTGCGCCACCAGGCGTTCGCGCTCCTCATCCCAGACATACTGACCGAACGCGAGCTGGCCGTTTGCGCTTATTGGCAGCAGGCGCCGGGGCCTGTCGCTGCGCAGGACCCGCCCACGCAGGAACGCAGCGACCGCCTCGCGACCTCGATACCAGGTGGGGATCGGCGGCATCGTGATCCGCGCGTCCTGCGCAAGCATTGCCACAACCGCGTCGATGTCGCCACGCTCCCACGCGTCCACGTAGCCGCCCACGATCTTGCTCAGGCGCTCATCGCCAAGCGCGCGCAGCGTCGCCTGCTGGCTGCGCGCCGGTAGCCGTTGCTCAACAGCCTTGTGCGCGCGCTGTAGCGCGCTGTCCACCGAGACTGGCGTGGTGTCGAGCGTCTCAGCGACCTCGCGCGCGGAAAAGCCGAGCACGTCGCGCAGGATCAGCACAGCACGCTGCCTGCCAGGCAGGTGCTGTAGCGCGGCAATAAACGCCAGCTCGATGCTCTCGCGTTGCTCGTAGCGCCCCCCGGGCGTTGCCAGTGCGTTCTCGGAGTCTGCATAGGGCTCGATCCAGATCGGCTCCTCTAGCCGCGAGGCGAGCTCGTCATGCGGGTCGGCCGCTGGGCCGTAGTCGACCGGGAGCACACGCTCGGGGCGCCGCTCGATCGCGCGCAGACAGGCGTTTGTGGCGATCCGGTACAGCCACGAACGCAGCGAGCTGCGGCCCTCGAAGCGCTCCAACCCGCGCCATGCCCGCAGCAGCGACTCCTGCAGAGCGTCCTCCGCGTCGTGCATTGAGCCCAGCATGCGGTAGCAGTGGGCGTGCAGCTCGGCTCGGTGCGGCGCCACCAGCGCCGCGAACGCATCCTGGTCACCGCCGCGGGCGGACGCGAGCACAGCCAGCTCGTTCACGACGCCCACACCTTCGGCTGCCAGAAGGCGATCTCGCCGCCCGCGGGGGTGGACACGACCGCGCGCCAGCCAGCTGGCCCCTCGCGCGGCTCCAGCAGCACGGATGCTCCCAGCTCGCGGGCTCGCACGGTCGCTGTGTTGATGTCGCCCACCTGTACGTAGGGCAGCCACATGGCGCGCTGTGTGGCGCACTCCACGATCCCGCCGCCGAAGCCGTCGCTGAGCCCAAGCGTCATGTAGGGGCCGCTCCCCGTCTGGACCTGCTCGCTGCGCCAGCTGCACAGCTGCTCATAGGTCGAGCGGGCCTGACACAGGTCGTCGGTGTGCAGCTCCAGATGCACGACAGCGTTCATTGCCAGAAACGGTAGGAGCCAATTTCCTGCATCTCGCTGGAGACGGGGCCCTCAGCGCAGCGCTCAGTCACGTCCTTCTGGAACTCCTGAAAGGCCTGCACCTCACGCAGCGGCGTGGGGCCGTCGGTTTCGTTGGATGTGACATGCACGAAGCTCACGCCGTCCTCGAGCACGAACGTCGCGTAGCGAAGCCCCGCGGGTGCGGTAAGCGCGAGCTCCTCATAGACAGCACGGATCAGCTCTGTGTTCTCCTGCGCGCGCTCGGGCTTGACCTTGTAGCGAATCATCACCTTGTTCATTGTGCGGCCTCCTGGGCTGTTAGTGGATTTGCTCCAACATTCGATGTGCGCCGGCTGGGCAGCGCCACAGCGGAGAGCGCTCCCGCGAGCGCCAGGCCCGCCGAGACCCCGACCGCGGGACCGAAGCCATCGGTGAATGCCTGGGCGGAGGCGTAGCCGCCAGTCCCAGCAAACACGGCGACCGCCAGCGCGATCCCAAACACGCCGCCGAGCTCGCGCATCATGCTGTTGACGCCAGCTGCCTTGCCCAGCGCCTCGCTTGCCACCGATCCCACTACGGAGTTCTGCGCCGCGGGGATCGCCATCGATACGCCTACTCCGGCGATGATGAACGGCGCGAGCATGTGCGAGTAGGCGAGATCAGGTTTGGCGATCAATGCCAGCCACGCCATGCCAATGGTTTGCAGTGTCAGGCCGCCAACCAGCAGCGGCCGCTCGCCGATGCGATCCGCAAGCGTGCCCGCGATCGGGGCGACCGTCATGAAAGTAGCCGTGTATGGCAGCAAGCGCAGTCCAGCTCCGAGTGGCCCGTAGCCGAGCGCCGTCTGCAGCAGCTGGGCGTAGAAGAAGACGGTGCCGAACAGCGACGCGAACGTGAAGAAGATCGCTGCGTTGCCCGCTGAGAAAGCGCGCGAGCGGAAGAAGCTCATCGGCAGCATCGGCTCGCGGGCGCGCAGCTCCCAGCCGATGAAGCTGCCGATCAGCAGCACGCCAGCGGTCAGCGTGGCGAGCACCTCAGCGCTACCCCACCCGGCCTGGTTGCCGCGCACCAAGCCCCAGACGACGCCAAGCGCGCCGAGCGTCACCAGCGCGAGACCGCGGATGTCGAGCGCGGCTTGCGGTCCATGGCTCTCGCGCATTTGCGTGAGCACCAGTGGCAGCGCGAGCAATCCGATTGGCACGTTCACCCAGAAGATCCACTCCCAGCTGATTCCCTGCACGATCGCGCCGCCCACCAACGGGCCGCTTGCTACGGCCAGCCCGGTGATCGCGCTGAAGATCCCAATCGCCGTGCCGCGCCGCTCCGGCGGAAAAGCCTCGCTCAACAGCGTCAGCCCCAGCGGCATGATCAGTGCTGCGCCCGCGCCCTGCACGGTGCGCGCGGCGATCAGCCAGCCGACGCTCGGCGCCAGCGCGCACGCTGCCGACGCCATGGCGAACAGGCCCAGCCCGGTGGCGTACAGGTTGCGTCGCCCGAAGCGATCACCCAGCGCAGCCGCGGTGATCAGCAGCACCGCAAAGCTGAGGTTGTACGCGTTGACCGTCCACTCGAGCTGCTCAACCGACGCGTGCAGGTCAAGGCGAATCGTGCTCAACGCTGTCGAGACCACGAGTGTGTCCAGGGCGGCCATCAGCGAGCCGATCGCCGTCAATGCGAGCACCCATCCTGTAGCGCGTCTGTTCATGCAGGCTCACCAGTCCTTTTTCATTCGTTTGGACTAGTGATCCGAGCGAGGCTAGAAATCCATCGCCCCTCGCCAGCATTATGTGCGGAGCGGGTTCGGCAGCGGTGCCTACAAGACGGGGCCAACCAGGCGCACGCCGATCCGGTCGCCAACCTCGGTCATCAGCCCGAGTGGCTGCGTAAGCACTGAGATCGTCCGCCCCCGACCAGCGCTCTTGCGACGCCCCAGCGCGCTGCCAATCGCACGCATCGCAACCGCAATGGCGGGCATCGGGCGGAAGAAGACTGTGATCTCGGTGATCTTGCCGTCCTCGTTCAAGCGCAGGTGATCGACCATCTCCAGGTCGGTGCCATCCACGCTTGCGCTGGCCACCAGCACGGCGCTGTTGGGGCCCTGCAGCTCGTCTGTGTAGCGCAGGTCCTCGATGACCTCGAAGATCACCTCCATCAGCGCACGGATCTGCTCGTGTCCTTGAAAGGTCAGCCTGCTCGTCAGCGGTGAGCGCACGATCGCCTCCGGCGCAAATGCGTCAAGCACAGCAGACATATCTCGCGCCTCCATTGCGCTTCGGAGTGCGAGCTTGGTGGGCCTGTCTGCAAGCGTTGACACGGGGTCTCCTGTCTACTGGCCTATATGTCAGACCAACAGGTTATCATGAGATATATGCCGCTTGCAAGCGCCACCCGCGAGCTTGATGCACAGCCGAAGCTCGGCCCGCCTGCATATGTGGTGCTCGGCATGGTCAGGCTTGGCGCGCGCTCCGGCTATGAGATCAAGCAGACGGTCGAGCTGTCGATCCGGTTCTTCTGGACGATCTCCCAGGCGCAGATCTACCCAAGCCTCGAACAGCTCGAGCATGCTGGGCTGATCGCAGGCCGCTCGGAGCCCCAAGGCAGGCGTCGACGCCGCGTGTTTGAGATCACCGCGGCGGGGGAGCTGGCGCTTGCTCAGTGGCTGCGCAGCGAGGAGCCAATGCCGTTTGAGCTGCGCGATGTGGCGATGGTAAAGCTGTTCTTCGCCGATGCGCTGGGCGGCCAGGAGGCGCTGGCGCTGTTGAGGAGAGTCAGGCAGCGAAGCGAGCAGCAGATCGCGACGCTCGAGGGGATCGAGCCAGCTGCGCGGCTGGTCGAGCAGGAGGGCAACGCCCACCCACTGCTGACGCTGCATATCGGCATCGCCTTCCATCGGGCGATGATCGACGTGTGCAAGGAGTTCGAGCCGCAGCTCGCAGGCGAGCAGGCGTAGCTAACCGATCACTGTGCGCAGTCAGGTGGTGCGGCTGCCCAGGAGGGCTCGTGGGGGCGGTAGCGCAACAGCGCCTTCCACGTGGCTGGACCGAGCACGCCGTTTGCGCGCAGGCGGTGACGCGCCTGAAAGGCAACGACCGCGCGGGCGGTCTCGGCGCCGAAGAAGCCGCCGACCGGCAGGTGCGCACCGGCGGCGTTGAGCAGCTCTTGGGCCTGCACGATCTCATCGCAGCCAGAGCCCAGGCGAAATGTAGGCGCCAACACCACCTTTCGCGCGAGCTTCGGCGGCGGTGTGCCGAGCGCTAGCAACCCTTCCGGCTGGGCGGCGGCGAGATCGAAGAAGCTCAGACCAGGAGCGCCATAGGCGCTGGCAAGCGCACGAAACCGCAGCACTTCCGCAGACGTGGGCGAACCATAGAGCTGCCCCACCGGCAGGATCGGGCGGGCATAGATCGAGTTGGCTCCGATCGTGGCCGCGTAGGCAGCGTCGACGCTGATGCCAAAGTCTCGCCAGTAGATCAGCGGCAGCACCACGTTGAATGCGCCCGGCGCCAGGAACACCGAGTAAGGGAAAGTTGGGTGCTGGGTGACCTCCGCCTGGCTGGCCAGCCCGATTGGGTACCCAGCGCCAAGCTGGGAACGCAGCGTCCGCACGAATAGCTGGGCGGCACCGTAGAGCTTGTCGTACTCACCCTCGGCGTCGACGATCAGACACTGTGCTCCGTCATGCACCGCCGCCACAGCAGCCGCAGCTTCGCCCGTCGGGTTCTGGCCAACCGCGAACGTCCAAGCGCACACAGTTGCGCCCGCGGCGCGCATTTCGCTGACCAAAGCAGCCGAGAACTGCGGTTCGGGGGTTGCGCCTTCGGCAGCCTTGACGTACAGGCTGTGGACGCCCGACTGCGATGCCTGGGCGACTATTTCGCTGCCGCTCTGGCCTAGGGGGAGTTGCGTGACCCACAGCGCAGCGCCCTTGAATGGCTGCGGAACCGCAGCTTGCTTGGCGAGCGCGGGCGCGGGCGCAGAGAGTAGGGCGCTGGTCGCAAGTGCCAGGCCAATGAGGCGGCCGAGTCTCCTCAAGCGCAGGCGCTCACACGATTCCCTTGAGCAGCTCGCCAGGGGATGCGAGCTCAAGACCTCGAGCGAGGATCACGATCGTCTCCAGTCGCGGCGAGCGCTTGCACCGCTCCAACAGACTGATCTCCGTGCGATGCAGATCGCAGATATCGGCAAGTGCCTCCTGGGAGAGACCCGCACGGTCGCGGTGCTGGCGGAGATTGGCGGCGAATTGCTTACGGACAGTCTCCATTTTCCAACTCTCGCGCTGCTCAGACGAAAGTTCCACAGACAACTAGCATCACTAGCCGAGTGTTGTTGCGGGTTTGCATCGAGATAGAAACACTAATCTATTCTGCTGACAACCGTCTGCCAGGATAACGCCTGCGCAGCCGGTGCTACGCCGACTCGTCGTCGGCCGGCGTGACTGTCGTCACCGGCAGCCCCGTGCCAGCGATCTTGCTCGGAAGATCGAGCTTCAGCCAGCGCGACACCCGCGTTGGCAGCGTCGAGATGATGATCTCGTCAAAGCCGCGCAGGTTGACCGCGTCCTCCACCGCCGCCGCAGGGTCGGCGTCACCCACGAAACCCTCCACCGGCGTGCCCGCAGCCTCGCTCAGCTTGGGCAGCGCCTCGTCGATCACGCGCTGCGCCTCGCTCGCGCCCTGATCCTCCGGGTCCACGACCTTGTGCAGGCCGTGAGCCGCGTTGGGGACGAGCAGCGTGAACGCGCATGGCCCGCGCGACGCGCGCTCCCTCACAGCGTCATGCAGGGGCTGGGTCGCGGCCGTCTTGTGCGCCACGACAAGGACTCTGGTGGGAACCTTCGAGGGCTCCATGATCGGCACTCCCTTCTGCTGGCTACGCGGTTGCTCTGGGAGTCGCACGAGCGCCGGCGGCGCCGCGGGCTCGCTGTCAGTTCTATCCGAATTTGAGTGCGCCGTGTGGTTCACCGCGGCTAGGCTGTCGGCTGTGCGCATCGTGGTCAGCGAAGAGTTCGTCGAAGTGCGCTTGGCGCTGTGGCAGAAGGCGCTGGGATTGCTGCGCAACATCCGCGTGGCGCGCACCAGCATCAGTGACGTCCACGTCGTCCGCGACCCCGTCCGCGAGGCCATGCACTCAGGCATCAAAGTTGGCCTGCGCCTGCCCTGGCTCTGCTACATCGCCCGTACGATCAGCCTGGACGAAGCGTTTGTGGTGCGCCGTGGCGTCGCCGGCCTGTCGCTCACCGTCGCCAACAGCACCCGCCTGCGCAGGGTGCTCGTCAGCACCCATGAGGCAGATGAGCTCGCGCGCCAGCTGCACGCCGACGGCTAAGACTTAGCGTCGCACGCCCGCGCTGAGCTTCTCGCTAAGCCGAGTTTTCGGCACTGCGCAACCCCCGCAACATCCAAATCCCGAACACCACTATCAACGCCACAGCGCAGATAAACGCCAGCCCCGTCTGGTCGTGCACACCCGAGATCAGGCCGCGGCCCGCATCGAGGAACGCCGTCGCTGGGTTGATGCTCGCCACCGCGTGGATCCAGCCCTTGAGCAGCTCCAACGGCACGTACACGGGAGCCAAGAACAGCAGCAGGAACACCGGCGTCTGCATCAGCGGGCCCGCCTGAATTGAGCGGAAGCGAAACGCCACCCCAGCAGCCCAGCCATAGCCCACCAGCGTCAGCAGCGCCGCCAGTCCATACAGGCCGACGATGTCCACGCCGTCGCCAGTGATCCGCATGCCCGTCGCCAACGCCACCGCGCTGACCACGCTCAACGTGATCGCCGAGCGCGTTAGTGCCACCAGCGCATAGCCCAACGCAATCCCGCGGCGGTCCTCCGCCGCCAGCATCAGCCGGCGTGCAAAGCCGCTCTCGAAGTCAAACGCCAGCGTGAAACCAGTGAACAGGCCGCCGAACATCGCCGACTGGCACAGCACAAACACAAACTGAAATGCCGTGTACCCCGCAGGGAAATGAAAGCCCGGCACAGAGCCAAGCGCCGACAGCCCGCCCGCAAAGCTCGCCAGGAACACCAACGGGAACACCAACGACGGAACAAACAGATCCGGTCTGCGCACATACGTGTGCAGGCTGCGCCACGCAATCGTGCGCGCCACCCGCCACAAACCACCGTGGCTCATGTGCGCTGCATCCTCGTTCGTAGCGCTCCAGCCACACCAAACAGAGCAACGATCGTCAAGCCGCTCGCCACCGCAAAGCCGCGCCACAGCGCTGTCCCATCCCAGCCGTATATGTACAGGCTGCGGAAGCCCTCGATCAGGTAGGAGATGGGGTTCCAGTTGGCGACCGTGTGAAACCAGCCCGTCCGCAGCAGGTTGCGCGGCAGGTTGCTCGAGGACAGGAAGATGAACACGAAGAACAGCGGGAACAGGCCCTGCACCGCCTCGCCCGAGCCAGTGCGCAGCGCCGCAGCGCAGCCCAGCGCGCCGAAGCCCAGGGCAGTCAGCGAGCCCAACAGCAGGATCACCAGCACGCCACCCAAACCCGCTTGCAGGTGCGCGCCTGCGACCAGACCCATCAGCATGTACACCGTCGACTGCAGCGCGCCCAGCGCCGCCACCCCCACCAAGAGGCCCGCAATCAGCGACACCCGTCGCAGCGGCGTCAGCGCCAGGCGCGTGAAGAAGCCGCTCTCGATGTCCTCCGCCAGGTTGGTGCCCGCATTGATCAGCGAGAACATCCCGCCCTGGATGAACGCCACAGCGATCGCAAAGGAGATGTAGGAGCTCGTCGGGAAGCCAGGCAGGTGCGTTGCTGCCTTCAGCCCGCTCGCGTTCACAGCCAGCAGGATCAGCGGGAAGAACACGATTGGGAAAAGCTGAAACGGCTGGCGCAGCGTCTTCAGCATCGAGCGCCTTGCCAGCACAACAACCTGCGTGTAGAGCAGGCTCATGTGCTCGCCTGCACCGCGCTTTCCTGCTCGTCCCTAACGTCATCGGGCGTCTCGCCGTCGTCTGCGTTGCCGTCGCCAGCGCCCTCCAGCGAGCGCCCCGTCTTGGCCAGGAACACGTCATCCAGCGTCGGCGAATGCAGGCGCAGGTCCGCAATTCCCAGCCCCTCTGCGTCAAGCGTGCGTACGATCTCAGCCACGTCGCTGACCCCCTCCGGCAAGCGCGCTGCCACGCCATTGCTGGATGCTGCAGCCTCCTCGCCAAAGCGGTGTAGTACCCCTGCCAGGCGATCGCGGTCGCTGGGATCCTGGGGGATGACCTCGACGCTCGGACGCCCAATCGCAGCCTTCAGCTCCGCTGGCGTGCCCTCCGCCACGATCTTGCCGCGATCGATGATGCCCACGCGGTTGGCCAGCACGTCGGCCTCCTCCAGGTACTGCGTGGTCAGAAAAACCGTCACGCCGTCGTTTGCCAACCTGCGCACCTCATCCCACAGCGCCGCGCGGCTCTGTGGGTCAAGGCCAGTGGTCGGCTCGTCAAGGAACAACAGGCGTGGCCTGTGCACCAGCGCTAGGCCCAGGTCCAGCCGACGCTTCATCCCGCCCGAGTAGCCGCCCACCTTGCGGTCAGCCGCGTCGGTCAGGCCGACGCGCTCCAGCAGCTCTGTGCCGCGCTGCTCGCGCTCGGCCTTGCCCAGCCCGTGCAGCGCGCTCTGCAGGCGCATGTGCTCGCGGCCGGTGAGGAACGGGTCGAGCGCCGACTCCTGCAGCGAAGCGCCAATCACGCGGCGCACCGCTGCGCCCTGGTGCACCACATCCAGCCCCGCCACCGTCGCCTTGCCAGCCGTAGGGGGCAGCAGCGTCGTCAGCACCAGCACCGTGGTTGACTTGCCCGCTCCGTTGGGCCCCAGGAAGCCGTAGATCTCACCCGGCGCTACGCGCAGCTCGATGCCGTCGACTGCACGTACGCCGCCCTTGAAGTCGCGAATCAGCCCCTCGACCTCGATGCCGTTATCGCCCATGCTCGGTGTCTCGCTCACAGTGCGGCCTCCGTTGCCGGCTGTTGACCAGCTGGGCGCGGTGACGGTGAAGGCTCAACGCGCAGTATCCGCGCGGGCATCTTCGGCAGCCACCAGTTCCAGCTGCCGAACAGCGAGACCACCGCCGGCACCAGCAGCGCGCGGATCACCGTTGCGTCGAGCAGGATCCCCGCCGCGAGGCCCGTGGCCAGAACTTTGATTTCAGTCTGCGGCCCCGACGCCAGCGACACGAACGCCAGGAACAGGATCAGCGCTGCGCTTGTCACCAGGCGCCCGGTGCGGCCAATGCCACGGATTACCGCTGTGTCGGTCGAGCCTGTCGCGTCGTACTCCTCGCGCATGCGCGCCAGGATGAACACCTCGTAGTCCATCGACAGCCCGAACAGGAACGCAAACACCATCAGCGGGATCCACGCTGTGATCGAGCCCGTCGCGGTAATGCCCCAGATCGCGTTCGAGCCGTGGCCGTTCTGCCACACAAGCTCCAGCACGCCCCATGCGGCGCCCACGCTGACCACGTTCAAGATCACCGCCTTCAGCGGCAGCAGCAGCGAGCGGAAAGCGCGTGCCAGCAGCACGAAGGTGATCAGTGCGATCAGCGCGATCATCAGCGGGAAGTTGCCATACACGGCTTCGATGAAGTCCTTGTTCTGTGCGCCAATACCGCCCACGCGGACATTCGACCCGGCGGCGCGAGCAGCGCTCTGCACGCGCTTCAGCGTCGAGCGCCCACCCGCTGTGGAGGCATCCGGCGTGGGGAACTCGTCCACCACCGCAGCGCCTGGGCGTCGCCACGTCGCAAGCGCTGGCGCCACCGCACCGTGCACGCCTTGCACCTGTGCCAGTGTGCTTGCGACCTGTGTCGGCGAGCTCGATCCGCTGACCAGCACCTCGGCCGGCACCAGCACGCCCGAGCCAATGCCCGAGCGCTCGAGCGCCAGCAGGCCTTGCTTGGCGTCGCCTTCTTTGGCGATCGTGTTCACGTTTGAGGTGCCCAGTTGCAGGCCGGTCGCCGCCAGCGCCAGCGCCGCCAGCACCAGCACCGCGCCCAGCGCCGCCACCCAGCGCCTGCGCACGACCAGCTGCGCCCATGCCGTCCACGAGCGGCTGGCCTTGTCGTCGTTGCGCACATGCGGCCAGTCCAAGCGCGGCCCCAGCTTGCTGAGCACCACCGGCAAAAGCGTCAACGCGACGATCACGCTGATCAGCGGGATCAGCATGCCGCCGTAGCCCACCGAGCGCAGGAATGGCAGCGGCAGCGCCACCAGCGCCAGCAGGCCGATCGCCACAGTCGTGCCGCTGAACACCACCGCGCGACCGGCCGTCTGCATCGCACGTTCGATCGCTGCGTTCTGCTCGAGCCCGTGCGCGCGCTCCTCGCGCCAGCGCACCACCACCAGCAGCGAGTAGTCGATCGAGACGCCCAGGCCGATCAGCGCGATCAGGAACTGCACGATCGGTGAGACTTCAGTGATCGTCGTCAGGCCCCATACCACCAGGAACGTGGTCAGGATCGATGCGATCGCCATCATGATCGGCACGATTGCCAGGAACGAGCCGAACACGAACGCCAGCACCAGCAGCGCACCGAGGCCGCCCAGCATCGCCTCCAGCAGCACCCCCGGTCCCTTGCCGCCGCCGCTTTGCGCCGCCAGTGCGTCATAGCCGGTCAGGTGCACCGGCGCGCCCGCCACGGTACTTCCGGCGAGCGCAGCGCTCGCATGTTTGGCTGCTTCCGGGTTATTTTCAAACGCTTCCCTGGTGTAGGGCGGGGGATAGGCGATCACGAACGTCGTGTGCCGGTCGCTGGACAGGAAAGCGGAGCTGTGGGTGGTGGCATAGCCCGCCAGGCGCGCGCCCGGGAGGCTGCGCTGCAGGCGCGCTTCGATGCCGCGCAGTTCCCGCTGGACTGTCGCCGAGTCCACCGAGCTACTTGCCGGCAGCGTCACCACCGCCAACAGCGGCGCCAGGTTGCCGCCGGTGCCGTGGAAGTCGCGCTGGATCTGCTGGTTGGTAACGAAGCCTTCCTTGCCAGGCACCGAGAACTTCTGCTTGAGCGCTTTGGTCGCTGACCCCGCAGATGCCATGCCAACGAGCGTCAGCACTAGCCAGAAGGCGACCACGATGCGTTTGTGAGCAAGGACCCAGCGAGTTAGCGATGCCATGTCAGCTTCCTTTCCAGGCCCGCAGGCGCGGCCGTAACGGATGCGAGTCAAGCCTAAGACCGCACGTCAGCCGGGAACTCATCGCTGGTGCCTTCGATAGCTTCGAGGACAAGCGTGAGTGTTGGGCTGAGGGGAGGCGATCTGCAAGGCGTCTCTGAGGTTCGAGGGGGTAATAATTCCGATCGGAACCATCTATAGCATAAATCTTTCTGGTCGGATATGATCGTAGTGTGAACGATGAGAACGGGGATGCAGCCACAGGGCTACAGCACACGGCGAGTACCCCTTTTCAGGCTGTCGTCGGTTTCGCCGTCTCCTCAATTGGATTTGCGGTTGCCAAGCGCTTCCGCGACATACTCGCGCCGCTGGAGCTGGAGCCGCGCGAGTTCGCCCTGCTACGAGGCGTCGCCGCCGCCGAGGGCCAGTCCCAGCAGGCGATCGGCGAGCGGCTTGGAATCCCGCCCAGCCGCATGGTTGCTTTCGTGGACACGCTCGAGCAGCGCGCGCTGCTCGAACGCCGACACAACCCCCACGATCGACGCACCCGCGAGCTGTACCTGACCGCCGCGGGGCACGAGCTACTTGCGCGCGCCTTCGAGCTCGCCATTAGCTTCGAGCGCGAGCTCTGTGCAGATCTCAGCAGCGTGGAGCGCGAGCAACTGCTCGAGCTCCTGCGGCGCGTCGGCCTGCAGCTGGGCGTGACTCCCGGGTCCCACGCCGCGCACGCGCATGCCGTGCACGCGGATGAAGCGCACGCGGATGAAGCGCACGCGCACGAAGCGCACGCCGACGCCGCGCTTGCCGGCGAATAGCCGCTGCAGCGCGAAACTGGCCAACAAGCAACCGGTCGAGAGAACGTGCGTGGACTCAAGTATCACGTTGTCTAACGTCGAAGTTTGACGTGGATGGCACTGCCCAGACTTCAAGCTGCGGTCCCGATCGAGACAGACGAGCACATCTTGCGTGCACGGCGGACCGCTGCCAAGACCAGGATCGTGATGGGGGTTGCTGGCATCGCGCTGATCGTCACTTGGCCGCAGCTGCTGCCGCACCCGGTGCTTGGGATCCTGGGGTTCCTGACCGTTGAGCTCACCGGGATCATGCAGCTGGCGACGCTACGACCGTCCTTGCTGAAAGTCGAGGAGTCGGCTGCTGGGCTTGCAGCGATCCTGATCATCGGCATGGGCGACCAGCACGTGACCTCTTTGAGCATCCTGTGGCTGGTTGCGATCGCCAGCGGCGTGATGGCCCGCGGCGGCCGCGTGCACTGGTTCGGCAGCCTGGTCGTGCTTACCGCGCTTGTGCTGCCTGTCGTTCGTCAGGGGCAGCTCGACGGACAGTACGCAGCGGTATGCGCTGCGGTCCTCGGACTGCTGCTCACCTGTGGACGGCTCACCCGCGAGCTCAACTACCTACTGGCGCAGGCACGTCGTCAGGCAGAGAACGCCGAGACGCTGCTGTTCGCCGGCGACATCGCCGCGCGCATGGCCGAGCGCGGCTCGCCGCCCGCCGCGGATGAGCCGATCGTGGCGCGCGCAACCCAGACGCGGCTGAGCGCTAACGAGCTGGTGAGCGCTCGCGAAGCGCTTGCGCGACTGATCGACGGGGAAGGCCTGAAAATGGTCGTACAGCCAATCGTCGACATACGCACCGGTGTCGCCCACGCCTATGAGGCGCTCGCCCGCTTTGGCCAGCCGCGCCAGGACAGCAGCCCGCTGCATTGGTTCGCGCTGGCCGACGAACTAGGGCAACGCCCAGCGCTCGAGCGCGCCTGCGTGCGCCAGGCACTCGAGCTACTCGCTCAGCGTCCCCCCGGCACGAGCCTGTCACTCAACCTGTCCGCACCCGTCCTACTCGAACCAGCCACCATGGCGATGCTCGAAACGGCCGGCGACAGCCTGCCTGATGACCTCGGTGGGCTGATCATCGAGATCACCGAGGAGACGCTCGTGCAAAGTGACATGGAGCTGCTGCGCGCGATTGAGCCGCTGCGCGCCCGTGGCGCGCGCCTCGCTGTGGATGACATGGGCGCCGGCTACTCAGGTCTGCGACAGATCACCACCGTGCTCCCAAGCTACCTCAAGCTCGACCGCTCGCTGGTGAGCGGCATCGACAGCGACGCCGATCGCGCAGCGCTGGTGGGTGCGCTGGCCGGATACTCCAACCAGGTTGGCAGCCTGCTCGTCGCTGAGGGCGTTGAGACCGAAGCCGAGCTGCTCGCTATCCGCCAGCTGGGCGTGCCGCTGGTACAAGGGTTCTACTTCAGCCGCCCCGGTCCGCCGTGGCCAGAGATCAGCGGTGCAGACCTTGTTGGGAGCCCCACAGCCGCAGTGCTCGCGCCTGCCGGCGAACTCGAAGCTGTCGGCTTGTTGCAGCCAGTGGCGTAAGGCTCAGACAAGCGACGTATGGCTTGCGCGCTGCGGCGGCTCGTTGATCGCTCCCTCGTCCCTCCTCGAGAACCCCGCTACGACCGCTCGAATGCTCACCTGTCCGGCCAGCAGGCGGTTGATCTCGCCCTGCACCTGTGCTCGCCGCGCTGGATCTTCGACGCGGGCGATCAGCACGCTTGCAGCGTCGGTCTCCGTGATCTCCGCCAAGCCATCAGAGCCTCTAGCTAACGCACGCATCTGAACGACGTAGCTCTCCCTAGCCAAACCAGCAATCACGTCCACCAGATGCTCCTGCGCGCCTGGCCGCATCCGCAGCTGATGGCAGCCATTGGTGAACAGCAAATCGTCGTCATCCTGGTTTACCAGCGCCCACTTTCTAACGCTCGACCAGATAGCGGCGACGAAGATGTCGCCCTTGCGCCCCACACGCCTCGCTCGCTCAGGCAACTGCCAGCCGCGCATCGTCTCAGGCGTGTACGTCCCAGCGTCGCTGATGTTCTCGATATCCACATAGCGAAAGACGCCACCGCGATCAAAGTGGCGGCGCACCTGGCGCTCCTTGCCACTGGTGGTCATCGTCGTTTCACGCTCCTCCGGCACGAACTCCACGAGATCGCCGAGGCGAAAGTAGGGACCGTCGCGGATCTCATCGACCAAGCTCCTGTACTTCGGGGAAAAGCGCTTTGCATCCATCGTGAGGTGCGGGTCGTTGAGAACCTCCGCGATCGGCACGCTGTGCCCGCGCCTGCTGGACCTTGTCAGCGTTATGCCCTCAATCAACCAGGGAAAGCTTTGGACCGCGGCGCTCCTGCGTAGATCATCCAGGTAGTCCGGGAGATCAGTGAGTCGCTGAAGCTCATTCTGTTTGTCACGTTCCGGCTCGCCGGTTTCCGGATCGCGAACATACAGCGGCTTGTTGATTTTGTCCCCCAGCTGCTTGCCGATGTGCTCGATCAGATACGCGTGGAACACATATTGATCGTCTTCCTTTGCACTGCGAAGCGAGCTCTTGCGACGCTCGAAGATCGCAGCGGTGGCGCTCACATCGGCCCCACTCGACTTGAACGTGAAGCGGGGAAACGCGAGCAACGACACCAGACGATTGTGTCTAAGCAAGAACTCGCGCACAGCTACAGCGCGATCGCGCGTGTTGCCGAGGTAGCCGTTCGGGAGGATGATGCCAAACGCTCCGCCTGGTTCGGTCAGCCAGGTTTGAGCCTCCGCGAACAAGATCCCAGTCTCCTGCGCCGCGAGGAGATCATCCGTCGGATGGAGCTCGCCGGAGTTGTTGCGAGCCCACACATGACCCAGGTCAAACTCCCGCAGGACCTCCTCGCGGGCCTCAACGATCTTGGTGCCAAACGGCGGGTTGACCGCGCCACGCTGAATCCATCCGAGATCGTTGAGGAAGTCGATGCTCATGTCTTCCTCGCCGCTCGACGCAGTTGCGCAACCCGCAGAAGCGTGTCGCCATGAGCGATGTTCGTCGGCTGGCCTCCACCGAACAGGAGGTTCAGCCGGGATATCTCAACGGCGTGCTCAGCGAGATCGATGCCAAATACTCGCTGCTTCGCCTGTGGCGTGGATCGGTAGGAAAGAAAGCTTGTGAGGAAGTCGCCAACTCCGCTCGCTGGGTCACAGCAGCGGTGCTTCGCTTGCGGGTTGAGCGCAGCAACGACCGTATCGGTGACCTCCGTAGGTGTGAAATACATCGCCTGGTCCCAGCGGTAGACCTCCTTGACGAAGGTCATGAAGAAGTCCTGAAACACGCTGGTCGAGACCTTCGAGATGAGCACCCGCGAAAGGATCGCCACGCAGTCCAGCAGCACGTCATCGGGGATATCCACCCGGGAGGGAAGATCGATCCGAAGCACCGCATTGTGATCGTCGATCAGCTCGTGAATGCGCTCGCGAAGTTGATCGGCAGCTATCCGTGGCGCCGTAGCAAGCGCTGGGTAATCCTGAAAGATGAGCGGTTGGTCCGGGTGCTCGCGGCCCTCCTCCTCATCGCCAGCGCGTCCCACCAGGAGCTGGAGCGCGAACTTGGAGCGCCGTTCTGGTGAGATGGCGGCAGCGTGGCAGCGATCCTCAATCTGCCGAAACATCGCGGTAAGCGACGCACGGCGGCGAGCACCAAGCATGAGGCCTTCCAGGTCAGCGTAGGTGACCCTCCTTGCCTCCGGCGATGAGCCCAGCGGGGGCAACGTCGAGAAGTCGCTCTCGCGCCAGACCACCGCTCCGTCCTTCTCCTTCTCCTGCCACAGCAGTGTCTGCTCCTCACCGTCCCAGTACAGGCCAATGGCGTGGGGTTGGGCGAGCCTGACCGCTGGCTTGACTTGGTATTCCTTTGCCGACTGAGCGTTGTCAGGATCACGCTTGATCTCAGCGATCACCCAGGCATGGTCGAGAAGGTCATCGATCGACCAGTCACTTTTGAAGTCCTTGGGCACGTCGAGAACGACTGCGTCTGCCCTGATCGAGTTTGTCCCCTCATGTCCCAGTCGCTGCACGGTCTGCTCGATGCGTATGTGCTCTCGCGGGATGCCTCGCGCGAGGAAAGCGTTGACGCAATCAATCCGGCGAGCCTCCTCCGACGGCGAAAGTTCGTCTGCAGCAGTGGCCGAGATTTCCAGTCGCCCCCGCAACGGGCAATACAGAACTTGGACCGGTCGCTCTGGCATCGATCGGCAGGCTAGCAGTGCTTTCCAGCACGCTGGAAACTTGTCCGGCCCAAGCCCAAAGGCGCAGATGCATTCTCGTCAAGGAGAGTGGCGGGGGAAGGATTCGAACCTTCGAAGGCAGAGCCAACGCGTTTACAGCGCGTCCCCTTTGACCGCTCGGGAACCCCGCCAAGGGCGACCGTCAGTTTAGGGAAGAGGGTCCTTGTGGGAGATTGCCACTGGCTGCGACGAGTGCCGTGCGATTGCCGTGCGAGCGCCGTATAGCCATGGCAATACAGCATTCGCACGGGAGCGAAGCTTCTACAACTGCTATTCCGCGGACTGTATAACCATAGCTATACAGTCCGCGGCGACGGACGGCAGCTTGGCGTCAGGACGCCTCGCGCAGCTGCTGGGCTTCAGGCAGCGTTTGCAGCTTTTTGAGCGTGCGGTTCTCGATCTGACGGACGCGCTCGCGGGTGATGTTGAAAGCGCGGCCGACCTCCTCCAGCGTGCGTGGGCGCCCGCCGATGATGCCGTAGCGCATCTCGATCACCTCGCGCTCGCGCCGGGGCAGGCAGGCGAGCACGCGCATCACGTTCTCGCGCCGCAACGCCTCCGATGCAATCTCGAAGGGCGACTCAGCAGAGACGTCCTCGACGAAGTCAGCGAGTGCGGAGTCATCCTCCTCACCAACTGGCTTCTCGAGCGAGATTGGCTGCTGGGTGATGCGCATGATGTCGCGCACCTCGCGCACCGTGCAGTCGAGCTCCGCGGCGAGCTCAGCGGCGCTCGGCTCACGCCCCAGCTGTTGGATCATCCGCCGTTCCGCATGGATGAGCTTGTTCAGGCGCTCCACCATGTGGACAGGAACGCGGATCGTGCGGCCCTTGTCAGCGAGCGAGCGTGTCACCGCCTGGCGGATCCACCAGGTGGCATAGGTCGAGAACTTGTAGCCCCGGCGGTAGTCGAACTTCTCCACCGCCCGGATCAGCCCCAGCGAACCCTCCTGGATTAGGTCCAACAGCGTCAATCCGCGCCCCACGTAACCCTTGGCGATGGACACCACCAGCCGCAGGTTCGCCTCGACCATATGCTGCTTGGCCGCGCCATCACCACGCTCGATGCGCTTGGCGAGCGCCACCTCCTCTTCAGCGCTGAGCAGCGGCACCCGCCCGATCGAGCGCAGATACAAACGCAGCGAGTCCAGGCTCGGCTCGACCGTCAGATCGACCTCAGGTCGCTTGAGCTCCTCGAGCTGCGTGCGCAGCTCATGGACATGCTCACCACGGTCTTCCTCCTCCACTTCACGGGCTCCCACCAACACGTTCTGGCGATTCGCCAGCGGCGTGTCTTCCGCGTCATCATGCGAGCTCGCGGCCGGCCCGTGCGGCTGCAGCTCAGTCCCGGCATCGCCGGGGGAGAGCAGCTCGACTCCATGCTCCTCCAGATAGCTCAGCAGATCTTGCGTTTGCTGAGCGGAGAGCTCCGTTTCCTCCAGCGCGGCCGCCAATGCCTGGACGGTCAGGAAACCCCTCTCCTGAGACTCGGCAATGATCCCCTGCAATTCATCCAGCTCGACCACGGCTGTGTCCGTGGCGGTCAACAGACCCTCAAGCTTCTCGCTCAACTGGCCTCCCAAATGACCATGCTGCTCCCCGTCGAAACGCTTGCTCCGCTCCGACCTCCCCGGCTCTACCCTCAGCCCTCCTGTGGCTCGATGAGTTGAGTGCGGATTGATACCAGAATCTGGGACGAAGGGAGTTCGGTTGCCCCACAGGTCCCAGCGAGGCGTCCGGCCCGCGCTACGCTTGCCCCCTGGTGCAGGCGAGCAAGCCGACCTCCACGCTGTATCCCGCAGGGGGCTCGGACGACGACGTCCAGGCCCGCGAGCCAACGATCCCAGTAGGGCTCTCACGCGTGGGCGTGACCGGTGTGGAAAAGGTGGTGCGCATTCGCGACGACCTGTTTCTAGCGCGGTTGGACTGCTTTGTTGACCTCAGCCGCAACCAGAAGGGCGCGCACATGTCGCGCTTTGACGAGGTGGTCAACGAAGCAATCGGCGAGGTGATCCTCAGCGAGGCGCCATTCCGGGCTGAGACGCTTGCCCGTCACATCGCTGAGCTGGTCCGCGAGCGCCAGGGCGCCGAGCGCGCGGAGGTGACGATCGCAGCGCGCTACCCCGAGCACAAGCCAGCGCCCGTGTCGGGCGTGCAGACGCAGGAGATCTACACGCTGCACGGGCGCGCCGTAGCCTTCGAGCACGGAACCCGCCATACGGTAGGCGTGTCTGCAACAGGCATGACCGCCTGCCCTTGCGCGCAGGAGCTGGTGGCCGCACGCGCACGCCAGCGCCTGGAAGGCCAAGGCTTCTCCGCGGAGGAGATCGATCGCATCCTGCAGAGCGTGCCTGTGGCCACGCACAACCAGCGCGGCTTGGCAACGCTGCACATCGGCTGCACGGAGGAGTGCGCCAGCGAGATCGACGCCACAGCGTTGCTGGCGATCGCGGAGGGGAGCATGTCCTCGGAGATCTATGAGCTGATGAAGCGCTCAGACGAGGTGGAGGTCGTGGAAAAGGCCCACCGTCGGCCACGCTTCGTGGAGGACTGTGTGCGCGAGATGATCGCAGGCGTGGTTCGCACGTTCCCCGATCTAGACGGCGCGAGCTTCGTGTCAGCGCGCCAAGAGAACCTCGAGACGATTCACCAGCACAACGTGGTCGCAGAACGCCACGGCCTGCTCTCACACCTGCGCAACGAGGTGCAGGCCGGTGCGAGCAGCGTGCATCAGACGACGCTCGAAGAGTGGCTAAACGCAAACGCGCGCCAGTAGCTCGCGCTCAGCGCGCGAGCCCATTCCGCGAGGCGATGTCAGCCATCGACGGGAGCCTGCACCTGCTGCATGCGCCGACGTAGGCCAAAGAAGTAGTCCAGTCCCGACAGCACTGTGACCGCGACGGTCAGGTACAACAGCGCACTCACCCAGGCGGGCTGGCCGTGTACGGCGATGACGGCCAGGATGGTCACGATCTGCAGGCACGTCTTGACCTTGCCAAACATGCTGGCTGCCATCACCAAGCCCGCTTGAGTAGCGCCAAGGCGCAGCACGGTGACAGCAAGCTCGCGCGTGATGATCACCATCGCCACCCATGCAGCTAGCCGGTGCAGGGAGACCAGTGAGACGAGCGCAGCGACGATCAGCAGCTTGTCCGCAAGCGGGTCCATCAGCTTGCCGAAAGTGGTGATGGAGTCCCGCGCCCGAGCCAAGTAGCCGTCGATGAAGTCCGTCAGCGAGGCCAGCGCGAACACAACCGCTGCCAGTACGTCACCGCCTGGCGTGTTACCGAGCAGCGCCACAACGAGCGCCGGCACAAGCATGATGCGCAGCACAGTCAGCAGGTTGGGGAGGTTCAGGGGGAACACGAGGGCAGTGCCATTATGTCCAGATCAATCTTTCCCAGGGGACAGGAGTCACACGATGAACACGCGCACGCTCGGACCGGATGGGCCTGAGGTCTCCGCGATCGGCCTTGGCTGCATGGGCATGTCGGCTTTCTATGGCGCTGCCGACGAAGGTGAGGCGCTGGCCACCATCGACCGCTCGCTCGAGCTCGGGTGCAACTTCCTGGACACCTCAGACATGTACGGGCCGCACACCAACGAGCGGCTGGTAGGGCGCGCGATCAAAGGGCGCCGCCAGGACGTCTTCCTCGCGACCAAGTTCGCCATCAAGCTCGAGCAAGGCAAGGACGGCGGGCCGCCCGTTCGCTCGATCGACGGCAGCCCCGCATATGTGCACCGCGCCTGCGATGGCTCGCTACAACGCCTTGGCGTGGAGTACATCGACCTCTACTACCAGCACCGCGTCGATCCCAACACGCCAATCGAGGACACAGTGGGAGCGATGGCTGAGCTTGTGGCTGCCGGCAAGGTGCGCCACCTCGGTCTGTCAGAGGCGAGCGCGGAGACGATTCGCAGGGCGCATGCGGTGCACCCGATCACCGCAGTGCAGACCGAGTACTCGCTGTGGACACGTGACCTGGAGGCAGAGATCCTGCCCACGCTTGAAGAGCTGGGGATCGCCCTGGTGGCCTACTCGCCGCTGGGACGCGGCTTCTTGTCAGGACGCTTCAGCTCGCCGGAGGAGCTCGACGAGGGCGACTTCCGCCGCTACGCGCCGCGCTTCAGCGGTGAGAACCTGAAGCACAACACCGATCTGGTCGAGCGCGTGCGGGAGCTGGCAAGCGAGAAAGGCATCACGCCCGGGCAGCTAGCGCTCGCATGGGTGCTGCACCGTGGCGAGCACATCGTGCCGATCCCTGGCACCAAGCGCATCTCATACCTCGAGGAGAACCTTGCAGCGGCAGACGTGCAGCTGAGCGAGGAGGAGGTGCAGCGGATCGCAGACACAGTGCCCACCGCCGCAGGCGCGCGCTACGACGAGCAGGGGATGCGCTCAGTCAACCTCTAACCCTGAGCGCCGATGCCTGCGTGCTGCTTACGCGCGGCCGACTTCGCGTGGGGGCTGCGCTTGTGCTCCGTCCGATGCACGCGGACGGTGACGCGAGCGGCCAGCTTAGGCAGCTTCGCCTGCTCCTGCGCCGGCGTGATGCTGCCCGCCTGGACCTCTTTGGCTAGCTGTGCCTTCCCCGCGCTCACCAGCGCTTCAATCAGGCCCGCTTCGGACTTACCGCTGGTTGCATTGGCCAGCTGCGCGAGCGTCTTGCCCGAGCGCAGCTTGCCATGCAGTTGGGTGGCGCTCAGACCGAGGTAGCTCCTGGCTACCCGCATCGCTCGACTGCCCCCGCCAGGCTGGTTGACCTTCGCGGTGATGCGCGCCTGCAGGCTGGCAGCCGCAGCGGCCAGCTTCTGCTTGTCAGTTGCCTCCAGCGCCGCAATCAGGCCGGAAGCCGACTTGCCGCCGGTCGCGTTGGCGATCTCCGCCAACGACTTCCCCGCGTACAGCTCCTTACGCAACTGCCCCCTGCTGAAGCCCAGGTAGCTGGCAGCCGTCGCGAGCGTGCCGCGCTTGTGGTGATGCGCTGTGGCCTGATGCTTGCTGGCTGGCTGCGCGGCCATCACAGCTGCAGCAGTCACGCCTGCGATAACAGCCACCACAGCGACGCCCATCCAAAGCCTGTTCTTGAGTCTGCGTTTCATCCCGTCTTTCTTTCCAACCAACAATGGCAGCCCCTCACCTCCAACATCAGAGCCATACACATTGTGCACAGGCGCCATAAAGTCCACCCACCTAGGGTCTAAGCGCTCGCTAAAACAGCTTGTCGCGCGGCCGTGGCGGACCTGGTGCGACCATGGTAATACAGCGGTCGCGACGCGGCACAACGGCGGTCGCGACGCGGCACATCGTTTTGCGGCTGGTGTCTAACCATGGCTATACAGCATCCACAAAGTGAGACACCGATGCTGAGCGGGCAACCGGACCGGACCGAACCAGATCGGAACGAACCGGAACGAACCGGAACGAACCGGACCGGACCGGACCGGACCGAGCCGAGCAAGAACCCCGGCGGCTGGCCTGTCTGTCAGTAGCCGACGGAGTAGAAGCTGATGTGCCGGCAGCTGTCGAGCGTGTAGTGCGGCAGCGCGTGATGGCTGGTGAACACAACGATGTGTGGGTTTTCGCAGTGGATCACACCGGAGTCCTCGTGCGCGTGGACGACTGTGTCGGGATTGGTTCCCGTCCACACGTAGTTGATGGTGTCGTTTGCGTAGATGAAGTTGGGGCCGTTGCCGGCGTGGATGACGGCCGTCTGGTGGGACTCGCCGCTGGGGTGGTAGTCGCCCCAGATCACGTCGCCGGCGTTGCCCCCATAGATGGTGTCGTTGCCATAGCCGCCCAGCAGGTAGTTGTGGACACCGCTCTGGCCCACCAGCGTGTTGCTCTGTCCCGCCGGGCCCTTGTCCATCACAAGGTGCTGATCAGGCGGCCAGCCAGCATGGCTGGTCATTGCCACTGCAGAGGCAGCGAACATGAGTCCGATCAGCAGCGCGACCGCGAGGATGCCGCGCGATAGAAGCAGTTCCCTACGGGCAGGGCGAAGATTCATTACAGCTCCAGACTTTCGAGGCAGAGGTCATCCATCGTCTGCCACATGTCTACCCACACCGCGTATCGCGGAACTCGGACATCCGGCCACTGCGGCGGGGGCGGCGACTGGGACGATGCAGATGGACGCCCATGCCGCTGTGGTCGCGAGCGCTAGGGTGGGGCCATGCCACTGATCCCGATGGTCATCGAGCGCACTGCGCGCGGCGAACGCGAGTTCGACATCTACTCGCGCCTGCTCAACGAGCGGATCATCTTCCTGGGCACGCCAATCGATGACCAGGTAGCGAACCTGGTGGTGGCGCAGCTGCTGCACCTGGAGAGCGAGGACCCCGACAAGGACATCTCGATCTACATCAACTCGCCTGGCGGCAGCATCTACTCGGGCTTGGCGATCTACGACACGATGAACTTCGTCAAGCCGGACATAGCGACGATGTGCGTGGGCGTGGCGATGTCGATGGGCTCGCTACTGCTGGCTGCTGGCACCAAGGGCAAGCGAGCGGTGCTGCCCAACTCCCGCATCCTGATCCACCAGCCGTCAGCCGGATTCGAAGGCCAGTCGACCGACATCGAGATTCACGCGCGCGAGATCCTCAACATACGCGCGTCAATCGATGAGATCTATGCGCAGCACACGGGTCTGTCGAAGGAGCAGGTGCGCAAGGACATGGAGCGCGACCGCTTCTTCACCGCCGAGCAGGCCGTCGAGTACGGCTTGGTCGACCGCGTGCTCGAGAGTCACTGAGCACTGCGCTGCGCAGCGCTCAGGCGACAGCGTGCTCGATAAACCCGAGGCGCTCGATCTGGATGCGCACCACGTCGTCAGTGGCAAGGAACTGGGGCGGGTCCTGGCCCATGCCGACGCCTGAGGGCGTGCCAGTGAGGATCACATCGCCGGCCTGCAGCGTGCACGTCTCGGAGATGAACTCGATCAGCTCAGGTACAGAGAAGATCAGGTTGGACGTGTTGGAGTCCTGGCGCAGCTCGCCGTTGACCCACGTGCGCAGAGCGAGCTGGTGCGGGTCGGGGACCTCATCGGCGGTGGTGATCCACGGCCCATACGGGCAGAAGCCGTCAGCGCCCTTAGCGCGGGTCCACTGTGGCTCGCGGCCCTGCAGATCGCGGCCGGTCACATCGTCGGCGACCGCATAGCCAGCGACCGAGCGCCCCGGCCCCATGATCACCGCCAGCTCGCCCTCGTAGTCCAAGCGGCGCACCACCTGCGGGCAGTGCACAGGCGAGTTGGGCGGCGCGGCAGAGGACGGCAGCTTCATGAACACAAGCGGCTGCTTGGGAGCCTCGCCGCCGGTCTCGCGCACATGGTCGGCGTAGTTCAGGCCGATCCCAAAGATCGCCCTGGGCAGCGGCACTGGCGCCAACAGGCTGACCTCCGCCAGAGCCCACGATGCGCCCTCCACAGGCACCGCCTCGGGGTCTGACAGGCGGTCGAGCACCGTCAGCTCCTCCTGCGCGTAGGCATAAACGCGCTCCTGGCCAGGCTCTCCGCGCACCTCGCCCGCGCGGGCAGCGCTGGAGCCGGGGGGTAGGAAGGTGGCAAGGCGCATCTGCGCGGAAGGATATTGTCGCGGGCGCGCCATGGCAGGCATCACCCCCCGAGAGCGCAGCGCCCTGGCGACGATCGCAGTGCTCACAGCGCTCGCAGGCGTGGCCAACTACGGAGCCTGGGTTGCTGTGCCGCGCTTCGCTGTGGCCACGCTCGCGCTGGCTGGCTTGGCTTGGGTGGTGTCCTTCGCCACAGAGCAGCTGGGCGAGCGCTTCGGGCCGGGAGTCACCGGGATGATGCAGTCGACGCTGGGCAACCTGCCGGAGCTGTTCGTCGTCATCTTCGCACTGCAAAAGGGCGAGCTGGTAGTGGCCCAGACAGCCATCATCGGCTCCATATTGGCCAACGCGCTGCTGGTGCTCGGCCTCGTCATCGTCGTCGGCGCCAGGCGCTCGCCCGACCGGCTCATGCACTTCTCCAAGCGCCTGCCCAGGGACACAGCCACGCTGCTGCAGGTCACTGTGTTCATCATCGTGCTGCTCGGTCTGTCGCTGGCCAACCACGACCCGGCCAGCCACCACGTCAAGGCGATCTCCATCGTCGGCGCCATCTGCCTGCTGGTCGTCTACATGACCTGGGTGGTGCCCTATCTGCGCTCCGATCAGGCGCCTGGGGCAGGGGAGGACGAGGAAGCCACCGCTGCTCCGTCCAGTCCGAGCACCGCTGAGGGCAGTCCGCCAGGCCCGCGGCTGTCGCTGGGCTTGACCATCACACTGCTCGTCATCGGAGGCGCTGCGTCAGCGTTCGTGTCCGACTGGTTCGTCAACGGCCTGGAGCCAGCCATCGTCATCCTGCACATCTCCCAGGCGTTCGCTGGCCTGGTGATCGTGGCGATCGCTGGCAACGCTGTGGAGAACACCGCCGGGCTACTACTGGCGTACAAGCGCCGCTCCGACCTCGCCATCTCCGTGGTCAAAAACTCAGTAGCTCAGATCGCAGCATTCCTGTTCCCAGTGCTTGTGCTGGTGTCCTTCGCGCTCAACACCACGCTCACGTTCGCGCTTGCGCCCGTGTACATCGGTGCGCTCGCGCTCACCGCACTAGCCCTATGGCAGGTCACTGGCGACGGCGAGGCCGCCGAATTCGAGGGCTGGGCGCTAGTCGCCCTCTACGTGATCCTGGCCACGCTCACCTTGTACGAGTAGCAGTGGTCGGGCGCGCTCGCTGTCACGCCCTGCCTGGCAGCTGCAGCGGGCCCCGTGCCCGCAGCAGTCGGCCCTCTCGCTCGGCTCGCAGCACCTCGCTTGTGCCTCGGGGGCGCAACAGGTCACAGTGGTGGTCAGCTCAGCCATATGCCCAGCTCCGTCAGGGTGTCTGGGATGACGTAGTAGTAGGCCCACAGGCCTTGCCTCTCCGAGTCGACGATGCCTGCGTCGCGGAGCTTCTTCAGGTGGTGCGAAAGCGTGGGCTGGGAGACATCGAACAGCGGCACCAGCTCGCACACGCAGACCTTGCCAGCGTGCTTGCGCAGCACATCCACCAGCTGTAGGCGGATCGGGTCGCCGAGCGCCTTTGCGACCTCCGCCAGGCGCAGCGCCTGCTCGCGCTGAACATCGGGGTAGACAACCGGCTCGCAACAGCGCTCTCCAGCCGGTCGCTTCTGCTTCGGGGTGAGCTCCAGATCGACCAGCATCAATATACATATATCAATAACACTTATATCTGTCTATGGAATAGGATTCGCTGCAATGTCACCCGCGGTCGTACAGGCCACCGCCCAGCCAACAGCAGAGAGGCCAGGTCTCCTGCGCCGAGCGCTGATGGAGGCCATCGGCACGTTTGCGCTCGTCAGCGCTGGCTGTGGGGCGATCGTCACCAACGCCACGCACCACAGCTCGATCGGCGCGGTCGGCGTAAGCCTCGTGTTCGGGCTGGTGATCATGGTCATGGTCTACGCAGGCGGGCATCTCTCAGGCGCGCACTACAACCCCAGCGTCACCATCGCGTTCACGCTCGCCCGTCACTTCCCTGCGCGCAACGCGCTTGCCTACATTGCAGCGCAGCTCGCCGGCGCGAGCATCGCTGCGCTGCTGCTACTCAGCGCATGGCCCAGCAAGCCCGCGCATCTCGGCGCCACCATCCCCAGTGTTGGCAGCGCCCCTGCGCTCGCCTACGAGGTTGTGCTTACGGCGCTGCTCATGTTCGTCATCACCGCTGTCGCCACCGACACGCGCGCTGTCGGCGCCGCTGCAGCCATCGCCATCGGCGGGACCGTCGGACTCGACGCGCTCATCGGCGGGCCCATAACGGGAGCGTCGATGAACCCCGCGCGCTCGTTCGGCCCAGCACTGGCTTCCGGTAGCTGGGGCAGCTTCTGGGTCTACGTGCTCGGTCCCGTCATCGGCGCTGTACTTGGCGTGTTCGCCTACGGGCTCGTGCGCGGCCCCACGCCAGCCGCTTCGTCGTCCGCAAGCCGCAACGAGGAGCCTGCGCCCGATGGCGTGCGTTCTGTTCGTTTGCCTACATAACGCAGGGCGCTCGCAGATGAGCCAAGCCCTATTCGAGCAGGCCGCCGCCGGGCGTCACACCGCCCTGTCTGCCGGCACCACGCCCGCCGCGCACGTCCATCAACAGGTCGTGGAGGTCATGCTCGAGCTGGGCATCGACCTTTCCGAGCGCAAGCCCCGACTGCTCACCAACGAGCTTGCAGCGCAGGCCGATGTGCTCGTCACGATGGGCTGTGGCGACGCCTGCCCATACATCCCCAGCAAGCGCTACATCGACTGGAGCCTTCCCGACCCAAAGGGTCGCCCGCTCGCCGAGGTCCGAGCCACGCGCGATCACATCCGTCAGAGCGTCACCGCGCTGCTCGCCGAGCTGGACCGACAGTTCACCGCGGCCACGCCGAGCGGGCCCCCCTGAGGGGGCCCCTTAAAACACGCTGTCAGCGGGTGAGGCCGCCGATCAACGCGCCCGCCAGCCCGCCAGCTGTCGCCGCCTGGGCGTTGCCGGCGACCGCTTCGCCCTCCAGCGGCGCAATGAACATCGTCTGGATCGCCAGGCGCCCTGGGCCAGTGAAGCGATTCCACGTCAGCTTGCCGCCGCCGCCCATGATCCCTGTCTTCAAGCCCATCGTCACCGCCTCCAGCTTCACCGACGGGTCCTTGTACAACCACGCGCCCGCCTCCACATCCAGCTGCTCGCCGTCGCCCAAGCTCACAAGGAACACGTTGCCATGGCCATGCAGCCACACCAGCGCGTCGCCATTGGTCGCACGGAACTTGTCCATAAAGATCCCCGACCCGCCCAGCAGCATGTTCTGCACGCCCTTGATGCGTTCAAAGCTGTAGTCCAAGTTGTCCGTCGCCGCCAAAAACTGGTGCTCGCGCACATCCAAGCCTTCGCCCTGTTTGAGATGCATGGGCACGCACTGGCCAGGCGAGTCCCGCGAGAACGCAATCCGCCCCGAGCCCGACGTGCGCGTCACAAAGAACTCCAAGCCCGCAATCTTGCGCTTGATCGCCCCCGGCAGTTTCTTTAGCTCCACGTTCAACTGCGTCTCCTTCCACAGCAGCACATGGTGCTCAAACATCACCTGCTGCCCGCCAATGTCGATCTGCAGCTCCGGCACCAGTTCGCCGCGGATGTGGTACGTCACGCCAGCAAACGACTCGTCGTGGGCGCTTACAGGGATCGGCTCCGGCAGAGGCATGACGGTGTCTCCTTCTATCGATGGGCTCGGTGGGCGCGCTCACGCGCAGGCCGGTGAGGAACACATTGGCCAACTGGCCGCCCGAGCTTCGCGGTTTGCGCCGCGCGCGTCAAGGGCCCGCCGCACGTGCTCCAGCGGCCGAGTTCCTCACGCTCCCCAAAGCGCGCTAGACTGCTTGCACCTCGCGCCTGGGCGGGGTTTTTCTTCGCCCAGGGCCGCTTTCAACAACGACGCAGGGAATTCTGATCATGGCCCGCGGAGACGTGCGAATCGCTATCACCCTCGCCTGCGAGGAGTGCAAGCATCGCAACTACCAAACAAATAAGAGCAAGCGCAACAACCCCGATCGGATCAGCTTGCGTAAGTACTGCCGTTGGTGTCGCCAGCACACCAGCCACAGGGAGACCCGTTAGCGCGGGAGCGCTGTCGTGGCTCGTGACCGCAAACGTGCAAAGCAGCGCCGCCAACGCGGCGCCGCCGCTTCCCGGCGCGCGCCCAGCGCCGACTCAGCGGCCAACAGCGCTCACGCGAGCTCGCCCGGTCAGGCCACCGATGAGCGATCCGCCGCCAGCGCTGCTCCCGGCGCGCTCGAGCGCGCCGACGTGCCTGCAGCGCTCGACCACGCTTCCGCTGACGTTGACGAGTTCGACGCAGCAATCGTCGCCGGCGCCGGCGGCGTACCCGTCACACCCGACACCAACACAGACACCGATACCGATGATGACTTCGATTTCGAGACCGAGGACGCGCTGCAGGAGCCTGCCGGCCCTGCCGGGGGCGGTGGCAGCCCGCCTGGCGGCGCCGGTGGTGGAGGTGGCGGTGAGGTCGCGCGCCCATCTGGCGCACCGCTACGAGGCGGCAACCGCGCCATCGGCTTCCTGCGTGCCAGCTGGGCGGAGCTCCAGCGGGTGCAGTGGCCCGATCGCCGCCAGGTCTTTCAAGCAACCGCCGTCGTACTCGGGTTCGTTGCCATCGCAGGTCTCTACCTGGGCGCAGCTGACTATGTTGCCAAGGAAATCGTCGAATTCATCCTCTGAGGTCTGAATGTTTCGCTGGTACGTCGTAAACACATACTCCGGTCACGAGAACAAGGTCAAGCACAACCTCGAGCACCGCATCGTCTCGCTCGGGCAGCAGCGCGCCGTGCGCAGCGTCGTCGTGCCAACCGAAGCCGTTGCCGAGATGAAGGACAACCAGAAGGTCACCGTCGAGAAGCGCACCATGCCCGGCTATGTGCTCGTCAACATGGAGCTCAACGAGGACTCATGGGGCGTCGTCAAGGGAACCCCAGGCGTCACCGGCTTCGTTGGCGCCTCCCAAGAGCCAGTGCCGCTCACCCAAGTAGAGGTAGACCGACTGCTGCACAAGGAGGTCGCCACCGCCACCCGCACCCGCGCCCAGTTCACCATCGGGGAGTCCGTCAAGGTCGTCTCCGGCCCGCTATCCGACTTCTCCGGCGAGATCTCCGAGATCAACGAGGACGCCGCTCGGCTCAAGGTGCTGGTATCTATCTTTGGCCGGGAGACGCCAGTTGAGGTCCAATTCGACCAAGTCAAGAAGCTCTGAGCCGGCCGATGACCTGCGCGATACTGCGTCCTCGGTCGCTCGTGTGCGAAGCACATTTCGCTCACTGCGTCCTGCGGCGCCGACCCGGTCGTGTCTCGCTTGATCCTCGACCGGCTCAGGCGCGTAGTTCCCGAATGAGCTCCAAGACGAACTAGAGAAGAAGACTAGATATGGCTAAGAAGGTACTTACAACGATCAAGCTGCAGGCCAATGCCGGGCAGGCCAGTCCTGCGCCGCCTGTTGGGCCTGCGCTGGGGCAGCACGGGATCAACATCATGGAGTTCTGCAAGGCGTTCAACGCGCAGACGCAGAGCGAAACCGGGACCGTCATCCCTGTGGTGATCACCGTGTACGAGGACCGCTCGTTCACGTTCGTCACCAAGACGCCCCCCGCCGCTGTGCTCATTCGTCAGGCAATCAAAATCAACAAGGGCTCAGGCGAGCCCAACCGTGTGAAGGTCGGCACCATCACCCAAAGTCAGCTGCGTGACATCGCAGAGCGCAAGCTCGACGACCTCAACGCCCACGACGTCGACCAAGCCGCAAAGATCATCGCCGGCACCGCCCGCTCCATGGGCGTGGAGGTCGCGTCATGAGCAGCCACAGCAAGCGCTACTCCGAGATCCTCACCAAGGTTGACCGCGAGCACGAATACCAGCCAGCAGAGGCTGTCGCGCTGGTACGTAGCCTCGGCAGCGCCAAGTTCGACGAGTCTGTCGAGGTTCACGTCCGCACCGGCCTGAACGTGCGTCACGCCGACGAGCAGCTGCGCGGAACCATTGCCCTGCCCAACGGCCTCGGCAAGGACGTCAAGGTCGCCGTGTTCGCCCAAGGCGACAAGGCGCGCGAGGCCGAAGAGGCAGGCGCCGATGTCGTCGGTGCCCAAGATCTCGCAAAACAGATCCAAGACGGGTTCGACGACTTCGACGTGGCCATCGCCACCCCCGACATGATGTCTGTGGTCGGCCAGCTCGGTCGCATCCTCGGCCCCTCCGGCAAGATGCCCAACCCCAAAGTTGGCACCGTCACCATGGACGTGACCAAAGCCGTCGAAGAGTCCAAGTCCGGCAAGGTCGAGTACCGCACCGACCGCACCGCCATCGTCCACCTCGTCATCGGCAAGGTCAGCTTCGACGAGCGCCAGCTGCTCGAGAACTACGCGGCTGTCATCGAAGAGCTCACCCGCGCCAAACCATCTGCAGCCAAAGGGCGCTACCTGCGCTCAATCACCATCACCTCCACCATGGGCCCTGGCATCAAGGTGGACTCCAGCAAGACGCGTGAAATCATCGAGGAGGCGCCCGCGGCTACCATCGCCGCCTAGCGTCATCCCCACCACAGGCCACCAGAGACCCCCGGCAGCCGCGCCCAAGCGCAGCACAAGACCGGGACAGGAGCCCCATGAACCGAGACCAGAAGGCTGTGGCGATCGCCGAGATCGCCACACACATAGACGAGTCCGACGCTATCTTCGCCGTCGACTACCGCGGCATCACAGTCGCGCAGGTCGCTGAGCTGCGCGCCACGCTGCGCCAGTCCGACGCCACCTTCAAGGTCGTCAAGAACTCGCTCACCGAGCGCGCTGCCGACCAGGTCGGCGCCGACTCGCTCAAGGAGCTCCTCGCCGGTCCCACCGCGCTCACGTTCGTGCGCGGTGACATCGCCACCGCCGCCAAGGCCATCGCCGACTACGCGCGCGCCACCCAGCTACTGCCATTCAAGGGCGGGCTCATGGACGGCGCCCCGCTCGACAGCGACCAGATCCGCTCGCTCTCGCGCCTACCCTCCCGCGAAGTGCTCTACGGCCAGCTCGTCGGTGTGGTCGCCTCGCCCATCGGTGGCCTCGTGCGCTCCCTCGGCGGCATGCTCGGAGGGCTCGCCGTCGCGCTCGGCCAAGTGCACGCCAAGAAGGAGTCCGGAGAGATCCCCGCCGGCGACGCACCCCCAGCCAACGCTGAGGAGCCAGCGGCCGCAGCGGCCGAGGAGCCCGCCGCCGAGGAGCCGATGCCGGAGGAGATCGCAAAGGCCGAGGAGACCGCTGTCGAGGCGCCTCCCGAGAACCAAACTGAGCCGGAGGCGCAGGACGAGCCGGCGCAAGCAGACGACAACGAGGCGGACGTCTCGGCTGAGAACCAGCCAGAGGACGCCGAGACGAACCCCACCAAGGAGGACTGACCCAACATGGCAACCAGCACACAGGATTGGATTGAGGAGCTCAAGGGCATTTCCGTGCTCGAGCTCGCTGAGCGCATCAAGGCGCTCGAGGAGGAGTTCGGCGTGTCCGCCGCTGCCATGGCAGCCCCGGCCGCCGCACCTGCCGGCGGCGGCGACGCCGGCGGCGCCGAGGAAGAAGCGAGCAGCACAGTAGACGTGATCCTTGCCGGCGCCGGCGACAAGAAGATCCAGGTCATCAAGGTCGTCCGCGCAGCTACCGGCCTCGGCCTGAAAGAGGCCAAGGCGCTCGTCGACGAGGCCCCCAAGCCCGTCAAGGAGGGCATCGAGCGCGAGGAGGCCGACAAGCTCAAGCAGGAACTCGAGGAGGCCGGCGCCAGCGTCGAGGTGAAGTAGCGCTTCGCCCGTCCCCCGCTGCTGGCCGCGACTTCGCGGCGGCCAGCAGCGGGGGACGGGCTTCGCTTGGCTGGGGGGTAGCACTTGCCCGTTAAGCCGCTGGTCGTTGTTTTGCCTACTCCCGTTGCGGCGAGCGGTGTATTGCAGCGGCTATACAGCAGCGCCGCCGCTCCGCCGCTGGCCAGCGTCTTTAGGCGCCGCTAACAAATCCCCGCGTTTTCCGGTAAAGTGCCCTGCGCTAGCCGATAGTCGCAGCCGCCCGAAGTGCCGAGGTCGCGCCACATACGCGAATTTCTCGAAAGGCGGGGTCCGTGAGCGCTGGTGGCCCTTCTGGGTAGGGATAGCCTGTGCTATCTTTCTTAGTCGCGCTTCGGCGCCCTCCTCTGCCCGTGTATCGCCCTCCGAAGGAGTCACTTCTTGGCTGCTGTAGACGCTCTCCGGACGCGCAGGACCTTTGCGCGCCTGAATAAGACAGTTGACGTCCCAAACCTGATTGACATTCAGCGCCGTTCATTCGCTTGGCTGACCGATCCCCAGAAGGGCGGTCTACGCGAGACGATCGACGACATCTCACCCATCGAGGACTACACCGGCAACCTTGCCGTGCAGTTCGGTGAGTTCACGTTCGACGAGCCTGTTGCATCGTTGGACCAATGCCGCGAGAAGGATCTAACTTACGCCCGCCCGCTGACCGTCACTGTGGCGTTTATCAACCGGGAGACGGGCGAGATCCGCGAGCAGTCAGTGTTCATGGGCGACTTCCCATGGATGACCGAGCGTGGCACGTTCGTCATCAACGGCACCGAGCGCGTGGTCGTGACCCAGCTCGTGCGCTCCCCTGGCGCGTATCTAATGGAGCCCAAGGACCGCGAGAAGCAGGTGTTCATCGCCAACCTCATGCCCGCCCGCGGGTCCTGGCTGGAGCTGGAGATCGACAAGAAGGGCAAGGTCTTCGTACGCATCGACCGCAAGCGCAAGCTGCCCGTTACGGTGCTGCTGCGCGCCATGGGTTACGCCTCAGACGAGGAGATCCTGCGCCTGTTCGACAACTCGCTGTACATCCGCAACACAATTGAGGCTGACACCGAGATCACCCGCACCGAAGAGGGCGCGCTGATCGAGCTGTTCAAGAAGCAGCGTCCCGGTGAGCCGCCGAGCGTTGACAACGCCAAGGCGCTGCTCAACCAGCTGTTCTTCGACCCCAAGCGCTACGACCTCACGCGCGTTGGTCGCTACAAGCTCAACTCGCGTCTGGGTCTGGATGTTGACATCGACACCCGCACGCTCACCCACGACGACATCCTTGCGCTGGTGCGCGAGCTGGTCTCGCTGCCCAAGCGCCTGGGCCTGCCTGAAGATGGCGAGGTCGAGATCAAGGACTACGCCGCCGAGGCCATGAGCATGCCGCGCGAGCCCGTTGCCGAGCACCTCGACGAGTACGAGCACTTCGGCAACCGTCGCCTGCGCACCGTTGGCGAGCTGATCCAGGAGGCCTTCCGCATCGGTCTCTACCGCATGGAGCGGGTCGTGCGTGAGCGCCTCACCACCGAGGACGCCGACACGATCACGCCGCAGACAATCATCAACATCCGGCCTGTGGTTGCAGCGCTGAAGGAGTTCTTCGGCTCCTCCCAGCTATCGCAGTTCATGGACCAGACCAACTCGCTTGCCGGGCTCACCCACCGCCGACGCCTGTCTGCGCTGGGGGCTGGAGGGCTGACGCGCGAGCGCGCTCCGATCGAGGTGCGCGACGTGCACCCCACCCACTACGGGCGCATGTGCCCAATTGAGACCCCTGAGGGACCGAACATCGGCCTGATCGGTTCGCTCTCCTCGTTCGCTGAGGTCTCCGAGTACGGGTTCGTGACCACGCCCTACCGCGTGGTCACCGACGGTGTGGTCACCGAGGAGGTCCGTCGCCTCGATGCCACTCAGGAAGAGGAGCTGCTGATCGCCCAGGCGAACACGCCTGTGGATGAGAAGACGGGCAAGCTCAAGGGCAGCGAAATCCTCTGCCGCACGCAGGCCGGCCAATACGTAACTGTGGGGCCCAAAGACGTTGACCTGGTCGACGTCTCGCCCGAGCAGATCTGGTCTGTGGCCACCGCCATGATCCCGTTCCTGGAGCACGACGACGCCAACCGGGCGCTGATGGGCTCCAACATGCAGCGCCAGGCTGTGCCGCTGCTGAAGGCGGACGCGCCATTGATCGGTACTGGCATGGAGCGCCGTGCAGCCCTCGACACCGGCGACGTGCTGCTGGCCAAGAACGAGGGTGCCGTCGACTACATCGACGCCAATCAGATCGTCATCCAGACCAAGGACGGCAAGAAGGACGAGTACGAGCTGCAGAAGTACATGCGCTCCAACCAGGGCACCCTGATCCACCAGAAGCCCCTCGTCCACACCGGCCAAGCGATCAAGCCAGGCGACGTGCTCGCTGACGGCTCATCCACCGACAAGGGCGAAATGGCGCTCGGCAAGAACCTGATGGTCGCGTTCATGTCCTGGGAGGGCTACAACTTCGAGGACGCCATCATCCTGTCCAAGCGCCTCGTGCAGGACGACGAGCTCACCTCGATCCACATCGAGGAGTACGAGATCGACGCCCGCACGACCAAGCTCGGTGAGGAGGAGATCACCCGCGACATCCCCAACCGCTCAGAGGAGTCGCTGCGCAACCTCGACGATCGCGGCATCGTGCGCGTCGGCGCCGAGGTCATCTCCGGCGACCTGCTGGTTGGCAAGGTCACGCCCAAGGGCGAGACCGAGCTAACAGCCGAGGAGAAGCTGATCCGTGCGATCTTCAAGGAGAAGGCACGCGAGGTACGCGACACCTCACTGAAGGTCCCGCACGGCGAGGGTGGCGTTGTGATCGATGTCAAGACATTCAGCCGCGACGCCGGCGATGACCTGCCGCCCGGGGTCAACGACCTCGTACGCGTGTTCGTCGCCAAGAAGCGCAAGATCTCCGAGGGCGACAAGCTCGCAGGCCGCCACGGCAACAAGGGTGTCATCTCCAAGATCGTCGACCAGCAGGACATGCCATTCCTGGAGGACGGTACGCCTGTCGACGTGATCCTCAACCCGCTGGGCGTGCCTTCGCGCATGAACGTCGGGCAGATCCTCGAGACACACCTCGGCTGGGCAGCCGCCCAGGGCTGGTATGACGACGGCACCGAGGCCTACAAGGAAGCCGACGCAAACGCTGGCAAGCGCCGCGTGTATGTGTCCACGCCCGTGTTCGACGGTGCCACCGTCGCTGACGTTGACAACGCGCTGGTCAAGTGGCAGGACGCCCACGAGGGGCGCATCCGCATGGACGTCGACAAGTCCCGAAGGGTGGGCGAGCAGGCCTCCGGCAAGATGACGCTGTTCAACGGCCGTAGCGGCGAGCCATTCGCCGAACAGGTGACCGTTGGCTACATGTACATCTTGAAGCTCCTGCACCTCGTCGACGACAAGATCCACGCCCGCTCCACCGGCCCCTACTCGCTGGTCACACAGCAGCCACTGGGCGGTAAGGCACAGTTCGGTGGGCAGCGCTTCGGCGAGATGGAGGTCTGGGCACTGGAGGCATTCGGTGCCGCCTACACGCTGCAAGAGATGCTCACCATCAAGTCCGACGACACCGTCGGGCGCGTGAAGGCCTATGAGGCGATCGTCAAGGGCGAGAACATCGCCGAGCCGTCAATCCCCGAGTCCTTCAAGGTTCTACTCAAGGAGATGCAGTCGCTGGCGCTTGACGTCAACGTGGTCTCCGAGGAGGGGCAGCGCGCCGAGATGCGCGATGAGGATGATGACCTGCTGCGCGCCGCTGAGGAGCTCGGCATTGATCTCTCCGGCGTCAGGGCGCTAGGGGGCGAGGCCGGGGAGGAGCCGGCGGAGGGATCCGACGCCTCTGGCGAGGGCGGCGCTGAGGCTGTGGCCGAGGATGGTGCCGCGGTTGACGTTGAGGATGACGCTGTAGAGGACGTGATCGGCGTGGAGGAGCTGTTGGACGCTGACAAGACGGAGGACATTGACCTGGAGAGTCTCGCCAGCGAGGAGTCCGCCGAGGAGTTGCCCGATTCACCCGCGAGCGAAAGCACACCCAGATGATCGACATCAATAACTTCGACGCCATTGAGATCAGCCTCGCTTCCTCGAAGCAGATCCGCGGTTGGAGCTCAGGCGAGGTAACCAAGCCGGAGACGATCAACTACCGCACGCTGAAGCCCGAGAAGGACGGCCTATTCTGCGAGCGCATCTTTGGTCCCACCAAGGACTGGGAGTGCTACTGCGGCAAGTACAAGCGCGTGCGCTACAAGGGCATCGTGTGCGAGCGCTGCGGCGTGGAGGTCACGCGCTCAAAGGTTCGTCGCGAGCGCATGGGTCACGTCGACCTGGCTGCGCCCGTCAGTCACATCTGGTTCTTCAAGGGCGTGCCCAGCCGCATCGGCTACCTGCTGGACATGGCGCCCAAGGAACTCGAGAAGGTTCTGTACTTCGCCGCCTCCATCGTCACCTGGGTAGACGACGAGGCGCGTGGCAAGGACCTCGACACGCTCGAGAAAGAGGTCAACAAGGTCCTCGACTCCTACGCAGCCGAGCGCGAGGAGCGGGTGCTTGAACTGCGCGAGTCGCTGGCGCGCCGCGAGAAGTACCTGCAGAACGGCAAACAGACCAACTTCAACGATGAAGACCACCTGTGGGCCGACTCGCTGGACATCAACCTGTCCAAACTCGCAGACGAGGAGCGCGAGAAGCAGGTCAAAGAGCTGACCAAGACCTTCGAGGCCGACATCGCCGACACCGAAGCCTACATCGAGGACGCCGCCGAGCGGATGCGCAACGTGTGGGAGCTGTTCAAGACGATGGAACCCAAGCAGATCGAGCACGACGAGACCACGTTCCGCGAGCTCAAGGAGCGTTTCGGCTCGCCCTACGGCTTCGGTGAGTACTTCCGCGGCGGCATGGGCGCAGAGGCGATCCGCGACCTGCTCCAGCAGGTCGACCTGGAGGCTGAACGAGTCGAGCTGGAGGACCAGGTCAAGACCGGCAAAGGCCAGAAGCAGGCCCGTGCGGTCAAGCGCCTGAAGGTCGTCTCCGCCTTCATCCAGTCGGGCAACAAGCCCGAGATGATGGTCCTTGACGCCGTGCCAGTGATCCCGCCAGAGCTGCGCCCGATGGTGCAGCTCGATGGTGGACGCTTCGCCACCTCGGACCTCAACGACCTCTACCGCCGTGTCATCAACCGCAACAACCGCCTCAAGCGGCTGCTCGACCTTGGCGCGCCCGAGATCATCGTCAACAACGAGAAGCGCATGCTGCAGGAGGCCGTCGACGCACTGTTCGACAACGGTCGCCGCGGGCGTCCTGTCACCGGGCCTGGCAACCGTCCGCTGAAGAGCCTGTCGGACATGCTCAAGGGCAAGCAAGGGCGTTTCCGCCAGAACCTGCTCGGCAAGCGCGTGGACTACTCCGGACGCTCAGTCATCGTGGCCGGCCCCTACCTAAAGCTGCACCAGTGCGGCTTGCCCAAGATCATGGCGCTCGAGCTGTTCAAGCCGTTCATCATGGCCCGTCTCGTCGAGCGCAAGTCCGCGCAGAACATCAAGGCAGCCAAGAAGATGGTCGACTCGATGATCGACGAGGTCTGGGACGTGCTCGAGGAGGTCATCCACGAGCACCCCGTGCTACTTAACCGCGCACCCACGCTCCACCGTCTGGGCATCCAGGCGTTTGAGCCGCTGCTCGTCGAGGGCAAGGCAATTCAGGTTCACCCGCTGGTCTGCCACGCGTTCAACGCTGACTTCGACGGCGACCAGATGGCCGTGCACCTGCCGCTATCAGCAGAGGCGCAGGCAGAGGCGCGGATCCTGATGCTCTCCTCCAACAACATCCTGTCCCCCGCACACGGCGCGCCACTGGCAACGCCTACGCAGGACATGATCCTCGGCGCCTACTACCTGACCTATGGTCCAGAAGCCGAGGAGCTGTCAAAGATCGATCGCGCCACCTACGAGCCGCGTCCGCACGTGTTCCGTACGGCGCAAGAGGCAGAGCTCTCCTACGAGGGCAACGTCGTCAAGCTGCACGACATCGCCGAGTTCCGCCCCTACGGGCGCGAGGGCGGTCACGTGCTCACCACCATCGGGCGGATCATCTACAACGACCGCATCGAGCGGGCGCTGTCAGAGGCGCTCGGCGATGAGTTCGAAGCGTCCAAGTACGTGTTCGTCAACCAGTCCATGAAGAAGCGCGACACCACGGTGCTGATCGACATGCTCGTGCAGTCATACGGTGCCACCACCATCTCGCTGGTGCTCGACGCGTTCAAGGACCTGGGCTTCAAGTACGCCACCCAGGCCGGCATCACCATCTCCAAGAACGACGTCGTCGTGCCCCCCGAGAAGCAGGAAATCCTCGACAAGTTCGACAAGCTCGTCGGTGACATCACCGGCCAGTACGACGACGGGCTGATCACCCAGGAGGAGCGTCACGAGGCGGTTGTCGAGCAGTGGAACGCCGCCACCGACGAGGTCGCCGAGGCGATGGTCGCGAACCTCGACGTTCTGAACCCCATCTTCATGATGGCCAACTCAGGCGCCCGAGGCTCCTTCAAGCAGATCCGTCAGCTCGCCGGCATGCGCGGCCTGATGGCCAACCCAAAGGGTGAAATCATCGAGCGCCCAATCAAGGCCAACTTCATGGAGGGCCTGTCCGTGCTGGAGTACTTCATCTCCACCCACGGCGCGCGAAAGGGACTCGCCGACACCGCCCTACGCACCGCTGACTCCGGCTACCTCACACGGCGCCTGGTCGACGTCGCACAGGATGTGATCATCCGCGACGCAGACTGCGGCACCGAGGAGTACATCGAGATGGCCGTGTTCAAGGCCGGCGGTGAACCAAACGACGTGCTCGTCGGACGCATCGCCGCGCGTGACATCACAACCAAGCGCGGACGCATGCTCACAGAACAGGGCCTGGAGATCGGTCGCGCCGAGATGGCCGAGATCGTCAGTGCATTCTCCGAGGACAGCGAGAAGGGCGTCGAGGTCACCGTTCCAGTGCGCTCAGTGCTCAAGTGCGAGGCACCCAGCGGCGTATGCCAGGCCTGCTACGGCCGCGCCATGGCAACCGGCGCGATCGCGCAGATCGGCGATGCCGTAGGGATCGTCGCCGCACAGTCGATCGGTGAGCCCGGCACGCAGCTGACCATGCGGACGTTCCACACCGGTGGCGTTGCCGGCGCGGACATCACGCACGGCCTGCCGCGCGTCGTCGAGTTGTTCGAGGCGCGTAGGCCCAAGGGCCTCGCCAAAATCGCCGAGCAGGACGGCGTCGTCTCGATCGAGGAGACCGACAAAGCGCTCACCGTCGTCATCACCGACGAGGCAGGTGAGGAGCACCGCCACGCCTTCCCGCGGCGTACGCGGCTGTTCGTCAACTCTGGCGAGAAGATCGCCGCCGGCAGGCAGCTCAACGAGGGGTCCGTCTACCCACACGAGCTGCTGGCCATCCGCGGACGTACCGAGACCGAGGTTTACCTCGTCAAGGAGGTCCAGGAGGTCTACAAGTCCCAGGGCGTGGACATCAACGACAAGCACATCGAGCTAATCGTTCGTCAGATGCTCAAGAAGGTGCGCGTCGATCAGAAGGGCGACACCGACTATCTGCCAGGGCAGTTCGTGGACCGCTTCGAATTCGCCAAAGCCAACGATGCTGTCACCCAGGCTGGCGGCGAGACCGCGCAGTTCGAGGACATCATCCTCGGGATCACCAAGGCCTCGTTGAACACCGACTCGTTCCTATCCGCCGCCTCCTTCCAGGAGACGACCAAGGTTCTCACCGATGCCGCCCTGGAAGGCAAGATCGATCGCCTCAACGGGCTCAAGGAGAACGTGATCATCGGCAAGCTGATCCCGGCTGCCACCGGCCTGAAGCGCTACCGACGGATCGAGATCGAGCCCTCAGAACCGCTGCCCCGCGCAATCGACGACGTCGGCCTGCTCGATCAGGACGAGATCGCCGCCGAGCTGGGCCTTGCAGGCGACGGCTTCAGCGGGGGCTACGGCCAGGAGTTCGACGCTGATCTCGCCTCACTGGAGAAGATCGGCGCCGGCGGCACCGACCCCGGCTTCGCCGAGGAGCTCGCCGAGCTAGAGCTTCCCGACGAGAACCTCGCAGCCGACGAGGACTAGCCACTCCACGCAATCAGGTCGCGTGCGCCGCCTGCATCCATTGGGTGCATGCGTGCGTGCGCCCGGGTCGCTGGGACTTGGAGAGGTTAACTCCCTTTTGTGCTCGGTGTCTAACTATGGTTATACGGCGCGCACAAAAGGACAATCCCAGCCCGGCCCAGTCACAATCTCGACAGAGCTTCAGCCCACTGCGCCAGCTGCCTGGTCTCATGTGCGGTGAGCCCGCGCTCAGGCGCCGTTTGGACGAGCAGCGTCCGTGCCTCACGCGCCTGCGCCCACTCATGACAGGCGGCGTTGAACGCGTCGTCGATCCACGCCAGCGGGCGCTGGCCGGCATATGCGTCGATCGCATCGAGCTTCCAGTGCGCGTTTGCGCGTCCCACCTGGCGCTCGAAATGCAAGAACGGCAGCGCTGGCGGTAGCCCAAGCAGGTGGGGGAGGTGCTCGTTGGCTCGCTCCTCCCAGCCGCTGGCCCACACCAGCTCGAACAGCGCTGAAAGCTCAAGCAGGTGAGCGGCCGCGGTGGACGAAAGGAAGTGGAGTGTGCCGTCGATCGAATGGAACGACCCGCCAAGTGGCCGGTTGTCGGAGACACTTGCCCGGCTGGCAGAGCCGCCTTGCTCCCAGCCGCCAAACAGCGAGATGACGCCATCGATATCCACCATCAGCAGGGGCTTGCTGAGCTCTTTGGCTCCGCCCACGAGCTCTTTAGCTGGCATAGAGGTTGGGGTGAGTAGTCTGCCGGGACGGTTGATGTGCTGAGGTCGCTCGTCCGGAGTAAAGCAGTCGCTGGTGCTTGCCGATGACCCCACCGTCTCCCCTTCGACCATGACTATGGATCTCGGCATACTCCTCGCCCTCTTGTGCGCCTTCGTGGCGAACCTGGGCTTCTTCTTTAAGTACAGGGGCGCTAACTCAGTACCCAAGGTCCAGGTAATGCACCCGCTGCGCTCCGCCAGGGAGCTGTACTCCTCGAAGTGGTTCACGCTCGGCATGATCATCGCCACCGCCAGCTGGGGGCTGCATGTTGCCGCTCTCGCGCTTGCGCCAATGTCGGTGATCCAGGTTTCCCTTGCTGCCGGCGTGGTGTTCATAGCGGTGATGGCCGAGAAGATGTTCGGCTTCAAGGTCGGGCGCCGCCAGTGGGTGGGTCTGTCCCTGACAGCCGCTGGCCTAGTGCTGCTGGGCCTGACGTTGCCGGCAATGCATGGCGCTCACTCCCACTTCTCGCAGCTCACCATGATCTGCTTCGAGGCCGGGCTGTTCGGGCTTGGCGGTCTGCTGCTGATGGGCCCGCGCATGGGTGGCCCGGTCGAGCACCACGGCATGATGCTCGGCGCCGCCGCCGGCGTGCTGTTCGGCGTGTCGGACACAGCCATCAAGGCGCTCACCGGCATCACCGCTGCCCACGGGCTGCTGGGGCTGGTGCTGAGCCCCTGGCTGGCCGTCGCCATACTGGCCTCGATTGTGGCCTTCTACGCTTCCGCGCGTGGGCTGCAGGACGGCGAGGCGGTTCCCGTGATCGCTGTAACAGGGACAGCAGCCAACATCGCAGGTATCGCCGGCGGGATCCTTGTGTTCGGCGATCCAATGCCTGCCAGCCCCCTCGGGGTGGTGCTCCAGGCAGTGGCATTCGTGCTCGTGGTGGTGGCCGCCGCGATGATGCCTGCGCCCGCACGCGCAGTCGGCCTGCCCCAGGCCGCCTAGCGCTGCTAGCATCCCGCGGGAATGCCAACCACTTCACAGCTAGTGCGCAAGGGGCGCGTGGCCCCCAAGAAGAAGATTGCCACCCCCGGTCTGAAGTCAGGCAAGGGTCGTAAGAAGAAGGTTGCGGCGCCGCAGCGGCGCGGAGTGTGCACGCGTGTGTACACCACAACCCCAAAGAAGCCTAACTCTGCGCTCCGCAAGGTTGCGCGTGTGCGCATCTCTGGATCGATCGAGGTCACCGCATACATCCCCGGAGAGGGACACAACCTTCAGGAGCACTCAGTGGTGCTCGTGCGCGGCGGCCGCGTCAAGGACCTGCCGGGTGTGCGCTACAAGGTTGTCCGCGGCACGCTCGACGCAGCTGGCGTGAGCGACCGCAAGAAGGCGCGCTCGCAGTACGGCGTGAAGAAAAAATAGGGGTGGCCCCGATCGATGACACAGCGCGTGCCCAGCGGCGCCTCGCCGTCCCTGGCGGCGTCCTCGGTCTCGTCCTTGCCGCC